>Ga0207952_1000085_pt1 | contig 100266 bp, 61 predicted proteins | sample SubbioR12Aug_8Ca_FD_184831 | JGI IMG/M metagenome (GOLD analysis project Ga0207952, IMG submission 184831) | Serpentinite rock and fluid subsurface biosphere microbial communities from McLaughlin Reserve, California, USA - CR12Aug_8Ca (SPAdes) | ecosystem: Environmental > Terrestrial > Deep...
CAAACGACCGCATCTGGCGTTGGCCATGCAAACTCCGGAAAGCATATATAATCAACAAAAATCCCGACCTCTCTCAATAGTCGGGACTTCGTAAATAACCGTCAACTTATTTCAGGACGATTCAAATTATGGTATTTTTTGCGGGAAAAAAATGATTACACAAGCATACTTTGAAAACATACAAAAGCATATTCTCGACGAATTGCAACTGGCACAGAGTTCTATTCATCTTGCATTAGCTTGGTTCACAGATTCAGTTTTGTTCGAAACGTTACTCGATAAGGCAAAACAGAATGTCAGAATTTCTCTCATCGCGCTTAATGACGAAATTAATGCCCGAGCAAATGGAATTGATTATTCCGTCCTAAAAAAAAAAGGGGGAGAGGTTCTTCTTGTGGAAAGAACCAACGAAAGTTTAATGCACAACAAGTTTTGCGTGATTGATAACGACACTGTTATTACTGGTTCATACAATTGGACCGTGAAAGCAAAACGCAACGATGAAAACATCACTATCGTAAAAGATAATCCACAGTTGGCAAGCGATTTTATACTCGCATTCGGGAATATCAGAGAAAAATACGGCGCCCCGATACCTGAGATAGATATGCATTCGTTCTGCAAGAGGTTAGAAATTTTACGAAATTGTATACTGCTTCAGGATAGGGATGATATTGCATACCAAACATCAAAGTTTGAAAAAATATTTTTACAATCGAATAATTCTACAAAATATTCCGAAACCGAAGCAATTATTGCTCATTTGCAGGAACATCGGTTTTCTTCTGCGTTGGAAATCATTACACACTTTCTTGAGCAGTATTCCCAAGTGCAGGTCTGGTTAAATCCGGAAATTGACTCATTACATTTTGAGTGCCGTTCGTTGGAAATACAAATTACAAGTTTGGAGGATGAAAAAAACGAACTGGAAAAAATGATACGTGAATTTGAACGGCGGCATAACAAAGAACTCGGCAATTTGATTTTGGAAATTTTAGAATTGCGGAAAGCACGGGCAGAAAAAGAAGCAAAAGAGAATCCCACCGATGAAAAACGAAGGCACGTGTATGAGGAAACACAACAAGATTATAACACGTTCAAAGGAAGTTATGAAGAAATAAAAAGTACAACCGTTCGCGACCTAACCACCGAACAGCAACAAGAGTTGAAAACAAAATACCGCAAAGCAACAAAACTGTGTCATCCCGATACTGTTTCTGCAATGCAGGCAACCGAATCAGCGCAGGTGTTTGACCAACTGACGAAAGCATACGATGATAACGATGTGGAAACTGTCTCACGGATTTTGGAATACCTTGAAACCGGAAAACCATTTAAAGCAAAACACGAAACCTTTACGGAAAATGATAAACTGAAAGTTGAAGTTACGCGATTACAATTAACATTGCAGAGATTAATCCAAGCGATAAACGAAATCAAACAATCAGAAACCTACCAGAAAATTTCAGTATTGGGCGATTGGAATGTATATTTTCAAAAAGTAAAAAAACAATTAGAAATTGAGTTACTAAACATGCAAAAACAAAATGTCCGACACAAAAAATAAAGCACTTGTTCCGATTCAACAATCGCTTACAGTTGTAAAGAAGCAACTTGCGATTACAGATAAACTGTTGAAAGAATCAGACCAATCTAAACTTGTTAGAAAGATAGCCACCGGATTGGAAGTAATCTCTCCCATTGAGATGGTTTTTGTAAATGGGGGCACGTTTGAAATGGGAAACAGTGACGGCCATGATAAAGAAAAACCAGTGCATAGCGTAACACTCACCGATTTTTACATTGGCAAATATCAAGTAACACAGAAAGAGTGGAAAGAAATAATGGGTAATAATCCAAGTTTTTTCAAAGGAGATAATTTACCGGTGGAACAAGTTAATTGGTTTGATGTTCAGACATACATACAAAAACTCAATGCAAAGACCCAAGGAAATTACCGTTTACCAACAGAAGCGGAATGGGAATACGCGGCACGTGGAGGAAATAAAAGCAACAATTACCAATACAGTGGAGGCAATACTCTCGATGATGTAGCATGGTATAAATCTAATTCTAATAATAAATCGCATCCTGTAGGAATGAAACTACCTTATGAGCGTGTTGCCGAATAGGTTTTTCACATTTTTTTCCCTTGAAAATTGAACAAAAACAAAATGTTTTTTTACAAAAATGTCATTCGGCAACACGCTCATAAAGTTTCCCAACTGCCATCTCGGGAATTCCGGAAGATGTTTGGGAAAGTTATCCTCTCATCCGGGGAAGTTTCGGTGACATTTGCAGAGTTGCAGATGTGATTCGGGGAACTCCGGTTGGAAAGCGGGGAGTTGCGGATTTCATTCGGGGAGTTCCGGATGGAATGTGGGGAAGTTCGGACGTGGTATCGGGAAATTACGATGTGGTATTGGGATGTTACGGAGAGGTATCGGGAGTTCCGGATGGAATATGGGGAAGTTCGGACGTGGTATCGGGAAATTACGATGTGGTATCGGGAAGTTACGAAGAGGTATAGGGAGTTCCGGATGTGAGCGAGGGGTTTCCGGATGTCATCCGGGCAAGTGCAAATGGTTTCCGGACAGGTGCAGATGGTTTCGGGACAGGTGCAAATGGTTTCGGGACAGGTGCAAATGGTTTCCGGACATGTGCAGATGGTTTCCGGACATGTGCAGATGGTTTTGGGACAAGTGCGGAAATGATTTGTAACTGTGAAATTTGCGAAAAAACAAGGTTTTCACAAATTTATGCACTTCGACTGCTTATGGGGAATTTTTTTTTTGACAATTAAGCAAAAGGAGAAAAAAATCTGTCAATTGGGGTGGGAAATGATTGGCACGGAACTTGCTAATTACGGTTTTGAAAAAACTTACCACCTCGCTTTTTCTCGAAACGGAATCTATCTTTTGTTTAAGAATGTTTTTGCAAAAAGTATTGACATTGAAAAAATAATTTCTTACTTTCTACCCAAGTTTTTTAGCACAGTATTTCATTTCGCTGTGACTCGACGACGAAGAAGAGAGATAAAACCCCTCGCAGATTTTACCCCCCCGTCTCCTGCCGCTGCCACAGTGTTTGTAATGCTGTCAAATATTTTTATCTATTATATTTCTCAAAGGAAATTTTATATGAAACGTTTTACACTCAAAACAAAAATTGCAGCCGCGACTATTGCCACAACATTTATCAACGCGATATTCATTGCCACGAAATTTATTGCCACGAGTTTTGCGAATGCATCCCTTTGGGATAACTCGTGGATGATGAAACTCAAAATGATTTTTGATTTTAGTCGAAATACCAATGCGGCTGAAGCCAAAAAGAGTTTGGGGTTTTCTTTTCCCCGAACTGAAGTTCGGGGCTACACAAACAACAATTTGTCTTCTCCGCGAACTCGGGTATCCACAACCCGAAATGTAAAATGGATTCTGGCTTGCGTTTATCTCGCTTTTAGCGGGAAGGGAATGACAATGTTTGTTATTTTCTTTGCCCTCCTTGTTTGCTTGACAAAAACAACGATTTATGTTGAGATAAATTATTGACATATTTATGCCCGAACATCGTTACGAAAGTTATCTTGATAGCGACAATTATGTGTATGTATATTTTTCCACGGAGAAAAAAGATGTTAAAAGTTTTACCGTTAAACTGCGTTGTAAGTTTGATGAACAATGGTATGAAGTTGTCCGGTACGATAGCGGACACGGTGTACCTCATAAAGATATTTTATATCCCGATGGGAAGAATGCAAGAAAAATTTGGTATCACTATATGAATAATAATCAAGCGTTAGATTTTGCGCTTGATGAAATGAAAGAACAATATGAATTTTATAGATGGAGATTTGAACTATGGCTAAAACACACACCCCAACAATAAACGAGATAGAAAATAAATTACACACAATGGGTTTTCAAAAAGTCGAGGCAGAACGCGAACTTGATGAAAAGATTATTTCTTCGATACCGAAAACCCAACGTGTATCTCGAGTGCAGTATGCAACTTCATTCCCTTCCCGTGTTGCGGTAAAAGAACCATCAACACCATATCGAAAGAAAAAGAAGAAGAGTTAATTATACACAAACAAGTTTTTTACACAATATTTTTTAAATGTAATTTTTATGCAACACTTCACACTCATAACAAAAAATGTAGCCACGACTATTGCCACGAGTTTTGCAAATACATCCCTTTGGGATAACTCGTGGATGATGAAACTCAAAACACTTTTTGACTTTAGTCAAAGAAAAGGAAATGTGTATTTGGCTAAAGCCAAAAGAAGTGTTGTTGGTTTTGTTCCCCAAACTAAAGTTTGGGGTTACAATATTCTTTTTGCACTTTTCACTTTTAACTTCTCACTTTTAACTGCGCAGGTGTTTAGCGTTACTCCCGCGCAAAATGCTTTGAACGTGCAACCAAACACTACAATACAAGTTACCTTTACCGAAGCGATGCTTACAAGTTCGTTTAATGATACCTCCTCGTTTTTGGTGTATGGACGCACAAGCGGACGACATAGAGGCACGTTTGCATTTACCGGTGGAAATACCGTAGTAACATTTACTCCCACTACTGTTTTTAAAAAAGGAGAAGTGGTAACCGTTGACCTTACCAACAAAATTAAAACCTCAACGAACACAGCAATAACACCGATTGTATTTGAATTTACCATTATTACAAATGTAAGCATAGGAAGGTTTGCAACTAAAGTAGATTATGCAACGGGAAATAGCCCTCGTTCCATTTTTGTAAGCGATGTGGACGGCGACGGAGATGGAGACGTGGTTGTGTCGGGTGGTACAATTTCCGTTTTGAAAAACAACGGCGATGGGACGTTTGCAGGAAAAGTTGACTATGCCACAAATGGTGGCTCGCACGGCATTTTTCTCATTGACATTGATGGTGATGCTAAGGCTGATATCTTGGCTGTAAGTAGCACATTAGAAGTATTAAAAAATAACGGAGACGGCACTTTTGCTCCAAGGGTGGATTATGAAGTTGGCTCTGGGCCCTATTCGCTGTACGTCGCAGACATAGATGGAGATGGAGATAACGATGTTGTTGTTGCTAATTATAATACAAACTACATTTCGGTGCTAAAGAACATTGGCGATGGGACTTTTGCAACGAAGGTAGATTATCCGACCGGTAGTAATGTAAATAACGTATCAATAAGCATCAGCGACATTGATGGTGATGGTGACGGCGATGCTCTTGTGGGCGTGAATGATATACCATCAGGTGAAAAGATTTCCGTTCTAAAGAACAATGGTAATGGCACGTTTACAACCAAAATGGACTATCCTGCACCGGGTAGCGTTTCCCACCATGTCTATGATATTGATGCTGACGGTGATGTTGATGTGGTGACTACTCTTTCGACTCTAAAAAATTATGGTGATGGAACATTTGCTCCTAAGGTAAATTTCGGTTCTGTTGATCCAGTTTATTCTTCCTATGTAAGCGATATTGATGGAGATGGAGATGGTGACATCGTGACAGTGAATGCGAATACCGATAACTGTTCAGTGTTCAAGAACAACGGCGATGGCACATTTACGACAAAGGTGGATTACGCTACGGGAAGTATGCCATATTCAGTTTTTGCGAGTGATATTGATGGCGACGGCGATGCTGATATGCTCGTTGCAAACGCTAATTCCAATACCGTTTCCGTGCTAAAGAACATAGTTAACGATGTTTCAGTTTTATCTAACACACCAGCAACGGGTTTAGTATCGCTGAGTTCCACTCTTGCAGTTTCCGCATCAGTAAAAAACTTCTCTCCAACTGCAAAAACATTTAACACACTTGCACAAATAGATACATCAACAGGGGCATTTAGTTCTCCATTGTTTAGCAATACACAAACTGTAACATCACTTGGCTCCAATCAAACACAAAATGTTTCCTTTGGCAACTGGACTGCAACAAAAAACGGCTCTTACAAACTTCGCATTATTACTCAACTTGCAGAAGATGAAGACCGAACGAATGATACGCTCGTAACAACATTCACTGTTCTTGCGCCAACACAACCGTTGCTTGTAGTGTATCAAGCGGAGAGTCAGGGCGGCGCAACAGTAAAAAATGCACTTACCAACAAGGGTTATCTCTATGACCAAGTTCAAGTTTCCGGCAATATAAATTTCTCGCTCAATAATTGGGAGAGAGTTGTGTTTGTAGTGGGACAGGACTCCGTCCTGTCAAACACTAATGCCGATAGTCTTATCTCCTTTCTCAATGCCGGTAAGAGTTTGTTACTGCTTGGCAATCAACTTGCAAGCGGACAATCGGGAGATGCTTCTACAACATCGCGCGCAAAACTTATACGGACATATCTCGGAATCAATTGGACAAGCAATACCACTTCTTCCGTAACGCTCAACGGCATAACGGGAGATTCGGTGGGCAATGGCGTTACGCTTACGTATGGTTTGGGAAGCGGAAACAAAGAGAAAACAACGCGCGCAGGAAACTTCAATGTCTTGGATTCCATTCTTGTTCACACAAGCGGAACGTCTCCACTCAACGCAGGATGGAAGAGAGATAATGGCAATTACAATATTGTGTATGCCGGTATCCCGATTCACAACACCATATCAAGCGCGGCAGTAGAGCAATTTATTGACCAAGCAATGAGATGGCTCGCAACTTCTAATGTTGTATTCCCGAAAGTAGTGAGTATTACGCCGGCACAAAATGCTCTTGCAGTCTCTCCAACAACAACTATACAAGTTACTTTTAACAAAGAAATAAATCCCGCTACGTTTAATGATACAACTTCGTTTATTGTTTCGGGGCAAACGAGCGGAAGGCACAGAGGAACATTTACATTTTCTTCTTTCTCTTCCACTGTCATTCCGAATTCTGACTTCAGTCGGAATGAGGAATCTTCACAATCGAATGGCAAGATTCCTCACTCCGTTCGGAATGACAACACTGAAAGTTTTGTGAACACCGTTGTTACATTTACTCCCGCTACTCCATTGAAAAAAGGAGATGTGATAACGGTAAATGTTTCGAGCAATGTGAAAGATGCAAATAATGTTTCTGTTACTCCATTCATTTCCCAATTTACCGTTATGAGTGAGTTGAGCACCGGTACATTTGCTACCAAAGTGGATTATGCAACGGGGAGTGCACCGCATTCCGTTTTTGTTACCGACATTGACAGCGATGGCGATGGCGATATTTTGGCTACGAACACTGGTTCAAATACCGTTTCCGTTTTGAAAAACAATGGTGATGGTACATACCAAACCAAAGCGGATTACGCAACGGGAAGTGGACCATGGTCTGTGTATGCGAGTGATATAGATGACGACGGCGATGGAGATATTTTGACTACGAGCTATAATGCCGTTTCCGTTTTAAAGAACAACGGCGATGGCACATTTGCGACAAAGGTGGATTACGCAACGGGAACTACTCCATATTCAGTTTTTGCGAGTGATATTGATGGCGATGGCGATGCTGATATTTTGGCTGCAAACACTGGTTCCAATACCGTTTCCGCGTTGAAGAACAACGGCGATGGTACCTTTGCAGCAAAGGTAGATTACACAGTGGGAAGTGGACCAGAATCTGTGTATGCGAGTGATCTCGATGGCGACGGTGATGTAGATATTTTGGTTGCGAACTGGTATTCGCATACCGTTTCCGTTTTGAAGAACAACGGCGATGGTACCTTTGCAGCAAAAGTAGATTACACAACAGGTGAGGCAATTTCAGTCTTTGCGAGTGATATAGATGGCGACGGTGATGGAGACATTTTGGCTGCGAATTCGAGTTCACTTACCGTTTCCGTTTTGAAGAACAACGGCGATGGTACCTTTGCGGCAAAGGTAGATTACACAACAGGTGAGGCAATTTCAGTCTTTGTGAGTGATATAGATGGCGACGGCGATGGAGATATTTTGGTTGCGAATGGGGGAATTTCCGTTTTGAAGAATAACGGGAATGGAATATTTGCAGCCAAGGTGGATTACGCAACGGGAACTTATCCATGGTCAGTATATGCGAGTGATATAGATAGTGATGGCGATGCCGATATTATGACTGCGAACAGTAGTTCAAATACAATTTCTGTTCTGAAAAATATAAATAGCGTAAACACATACACAATCACAGCATCAAGCGGAGCAAATGGAAGTATAAATCCATCAGGAACGGTGAGTGTTGATTCCGGAGCAAGTCAGCGATTTACATTTTCAGCAAACACAGGTTATCACGTAGATAGCGTTATCGTAGATGGAGAGAACGTAGATTCAATAGACGGTTATATGTTTTATAATGTAACGGCAAATCATACTATCAGAGTTGTGTTTGCTATTAACGTTCCCAGTTATATTGTCACTGCTTCGACTATTGGTCAAGGCACAATTTCTCCTTCTGGTCAAACAAGCGTACAAAGTGGCGATAGTATTGTGTTCACAGTAACTCCTATTTCTTCGTGTTACAAGATTGCAAAGATAACATTGGATGGAGATTCAGTTTTCGACTCTTCTCCATATACGTTGAGAAATATTTCTGCAACGCATACGGTTACTGCATACTTTGTTCAGAAAACATTTACCATCACTGAATCGCACGGAGCAAACGGACAAATAGAACCTGCAGGAACAACATCAGTGAATTGTGGAGACAGTGTTGTTTACGCTATTTCTCCAAACACAGGTTATCGCGTTGCCAGCGTAACAAAAGATGGAGAAATTCCGCTCGGCGCAATAAATACTTATACCTTTCGGAATGTGGACAAATCCCATACAATTTTTGCAACATTCATTTCAGAGAATAGACCGCCGATAGCAAATGCAGGAAGTGATTCGGTAGAAAAGAATAGAACAACAACACTCACACTCACCGCCGATGACGCAGATGCAAACGATACAACGCTTACGTTTATTCTTGATGAGCAACCAACGCATGGAAATTTTCAAGGAGATGTAACGAACGTAACCGGAAAAATTGCACAAGTTCTCTATCGTCCGGATAATGATTACACCGGAACGGATTCATTCTCCTTTTACGTTCGCGACATTCAGAACGCAAGAAGTCCATCTGCTTGGTTTATTATCACGGTCTATGAAAAAGTTGATTCAGCGAAGTACCGGAGTTTTATACAAAGTGATTTCACGGTTACGGCAGCCAAAATTCCCAAAAAAGGTGTGCGTCCTATGCCCAATGCCGGAAACGCTCGCGATACAATCTTTGCCCGTTCCTTTCCGAAAATCAAAGATAAATCCAATCCAAAATACCCCGGCGGATTACTTCTCGGCATTAAGCGAGCGGATAGCGCAAAGGCATTCGGATGGATTCGCATTGTTGGTAAAGGAACGGATATGAAAAAATTTGTGCCGCACTCGGGTATAGCGCGTGGCTATGATAAATTCAACAACGGGAAACTATTCTACAAAGAAATGAAAAACCCCAAGGTAGATAAATATAACAATCACCTCGTCGGAGAATTACTGATGCTGAAAATGAATATTGCGGCGAGCGAGGATACTGTTACGAATGTAGGTTTTGGAAATCTAATCTACGACGACCCGTTCCAACCGAATAACATTTTCGCAGGAAAAACATTGTATGAAATTTCTTCTTTCGTTGATACTGCGCTCACGTATTACAAGCGGTATTACACAACGACTATTCCGGCGATGTATGCTTCGATGGCTCTCACCATCAGCGCTATCAACAATGCTTTTAACGGAGATATTGACACTATTAGCGTAAGACCGTTGCGGTTAAAAAATGTGAAACGAATTGACAGCGTAAATTTTTTACATCGTTCATCGAAAGGTGCAACACAAACGCTTTCCGATTTTGAAACTTATCAGCCGGATAACTTTATGTTCTTGCAGAATTATCCGAATCCGTTTAATCCAAGCACGACAATACGGTTTGAGGTTGGAGGAGCGGGGTTGGTGTCGTTGAAGATTTACAACGTGCTCGGTCAGGAAGTAACGACATTATTAAATAACGAAGCAATGGATGAAGGGGAACACGAAATACAATATGATGCAAGTGGATTAACAAGCGGTGTATATTTCTATCGGTTAGGTGTTTCGCAAGATGGAATCTTGCGTTACAGTGAAACGAAAAAACTTGTTTTGCTTAGGTAAATAATTTTTGTTGTTCGCGAAACCAAAGCCCAATGCAACTACCATTGGGCTTTATTATTTTCAGCGCACGAAAGTTTTTCCGTACTTTTTGCCCAACATTATTTGAAAATATATTATGACCGATTCCGCTTTTAACCGTTTTGTAGATATTGTCCGCCTATTACGAAAAGAATGTCCGTGGGATAAAGAGCAAACGCACGCTTCCATTCGCCATATGTTGCTGGAAGAAGCATACGAAACAATCGAAGCGATTGAACACAATGACTGGAGCGAGTTGCGAAAAGAATTGGGCGATATTCTTCTGCACGTTGTAATGCATTCGGTGATTGCAGAAGAAACAAAAGAATTTTCGTTAGAGGAAGTCATAGAAAAAGAGAGTGAAAAACTGATTCACCGCCACCCGCACGTTTTTGGCGATGTGGAGGTAAAAGATTCGCGCGAAGTAAAACAGAATTGGGAACGGCTGAAAATGCAAGAGGGGAGAAACTCTCTTCTTGATGGAATCCCGAAAGAGTTACCCTCGTTATCCCGCGCATACAGGTTACAGGAGAAAGCGGCAAAAGTCGGATTTGAATGGCGAACGAAAGAAGATGCGTGGAAAAAATTTGAGGAAGAACTTGGGGAATTTCATCAAGCCGTTGCGGAAGGGGACCAAAAACATATTGAAGAAGAGTATGGCGATGTGTTGTTTACGATAGTAAATTACGGTCGCTACCTTAATATTCATCCGGAATTGAGTTTACGCGCCATCAATGAAAAATTCAGAACGCGGTTTCAGTTTATCGAAGAAGAATTAAAAAAAGCGGGAAAAGATATTCACGGCAGTTCGCTTGAAGAAATGGACGCTCTCTGGAATAAAGCGAAAACTGTTATGAAGTAGGCGAAGAATTTTTTTCCTGTTCCGCTTTATCATTGTAATGTTTTTCGTACGCGTTGAGGATTTCTTTTACTAACCGGTGTCGCACAACATCGCTCTTATCAAAATAGACATAAGAAATTCCCGGAATATCTTTGAGTATATCCTGAATCTGCACTAATCCCGAAATTGTTCTTTGCGGTAAGTCAATCTGCGTAATATCTCCCGTAATTATCGCCCGCGAATTCACCCCTAATCGCGTAAGGCACATTTTCATTTGCATACTTGTTGCATTTTGCGCCTCGTCTAAAATTACGTACGCGTTGTTGAGTGTTCTTCCGCGCATATACGCAAGTGGAGCGATTTCAATCACCTGTTTTTCCAAATATGCTTTGAGTTTATCTAACGGTATCATATCGTTGAGTGCGTCGTACAAAGGGCGGAGGTACGGGTTTACTTTTTCCTGCAAATCTCCCGGAAGAAATCCTAAACTTTCTCCTGCCTCAACAGCGGGACGGGCAAGGATAATTTTTGTAATCTCGTGATTTTTTAAAGCGGCAACGGCAATAGCAACGGCTAAATATGTTTTCCCCGTTCCCGCAGGTCCAATAGCAAACACAATATCATTTTCTTTTGCCTTTCGTAAATAGTCGCGTTGCTTCGGTGTTTTCGCTTTGATGATACCATTGCGCGTGTAGAGGACAACGGAATCAATTTCATCGGAACGTAATGTTGAAGCGATATTTTTCGGAATTGCGGCATCACCGTTCACGAGAATAAGGTCAATCACAGTTTCCACATCATTCACGTGGAGTTCTCCGTTTTTCGAGAGGATATATCCTAACTCCTTAAAAACTTTTTCCACTTGTTCTGTCTGTTGCGCTGAACCTTGTACCGTTACCGTATCGCCGCGCACAACGATAGATATATCAAATCGTTCTTCAATCACCTTGATATTCACGTCGTTTAATCCGAGGAGTGAAAGCATATCAATGTTGGTAAACTTTATTTTTTTTTCCGGCAAGCGATGGTTATCCTTCAGAAAGAGTTTTGTTGAGAGTTAAAAGTTTTAAAATACAAAACCCTCTTACGCTTTTTCAAGCATAAAAGGGTTGAAAAATAAATACAAGGATGTTTCGTATTATAGTCCCTTGACCTTATTGCGGTAATATTTATTAGCGGCAGATTTTTCTTCTTGAGAAAGTTTATCTCCGGTTGGAATTTTTAATTTTTGTTTTGGATGGATGATGTCCGGGTTTTTGATTTGTTCCCGATTGCCCTGCCAAATTTTAGGCCATAACCAGGCGTTCGCATAAATGTCCGGTTTCTTTGCAATATTCCAGAGGCAGTCGCGGTTTTTTGCCCACGTTCCGACAATGTAGGTTTTTCCTTCAGCGGAGTCGCCGATATTTCTCATCAACGTTGCAATATTTTCTTTTAAGGATGAAATTCTGTTGGAGAAGCGTGGTAATTGAGCCGCTTTCATGGAGCCCATTTCATCAACGCGCTTACTCATATCGGAAATTTCGCTGCTGAATTTTCGCAATTCCTCATCGGACATATGCATTAATTGCTGCACACGCGATTCATGTCTTGCAAGTTCTTTTTCAAAGGATTCAACTTCTGCGCGTGTCATTCCGTATAAGCGAAAGAGTTCATCTTCGGCTGCGGCAATGTCTGCGTCAAGTTTACTGGATTGCGCCTTGAGGTCATCAATTTCCTTACCAAGTTTTGTGAGTTGAGATTGCAGTGCATCACGTTTGGAAGTCCATTCAGTCATCTGTTTTTGCCATTCTTCTTTCGTGAGTGGTTCATCCTGAGCCGAGACATAACTCACACCGGAAGTGAACAGTAATCCTAAAAAAAGGAGGAGAGTTAAAAATTGTTTCATGAGTTTTTTCCTTGAGAAAATTAGTTTGATGGTGAGTTATTTAGTTTGTGCTGATTTTTGCTCGTCGAGAACGGATTGCAGTTTAGATTTTTTGGAAGCGACTTGTTTTTCCAAGTCTTCTTTTTCTTTCTGTTTGGCTTCAACTTCAGTCTGAAGTTGTGCAACCTCGGCGCGTAATGCAACCAATTGGCGCATTTCTTCATCGGTAGGTTTATTGCTGCAACTGGAAAGTAGTGCAACGCTTCCCAATGCTACTGCGAAGACGAGAGTTTTAAATATGTGATTCATTTTCATAAAGGGTGACCTTGGTTAAAAGAGTGGTAAAATTTTCGGGTAAAATTTACAAAATAAATCAAGCGTAGTCAAGGGAAATGAAATGTATTTTCAATTAAAAAAATTACAGCAAGCGCCTGTCGGCAAAACTGGTGTACTTTTCCCCCGCAATGATAATGTGGTCGTGAATCGGGATGTCCATAATTTTTCCCACTTCTACAAGTTTTCTTGTAATCGAAATATCCTCCGAACTCGGCTCGGGGTTGCCGCTGGGATGATTGTGGACTAAAATAATTGAAGCGGCATTCTCCGTAATTGCTATGCGGAACACCTCGCGGGGATGAACTAATGAGGCGTTTAATATTCCCTGTGAAACTCTTTTCTGCATTATTCGTTGGTTTGCCGAATCGAGAAGCAGGAGATGAAATTCTTCGTGGGGCAGATGGGAGAGTCGCGAATAAAAAAAACTGTACACATCCTCCGAGGTCAAAATTTTTTTCTTTTCATCACTTTTTTCAAACCGCATTCGTCGCGCTAAAGAAAATGCAGTTGCGAGAGTGATTGCCCGTGCTGGACCTAAAGTAATTTTCGTCCCGGTTGCACTTTCTCCGAATTCAATTTTTTTCAGCGATGGTAAATCAAGTTTCGCTAAAGATTGCAGGTCGAATTTATTTAATAATAATTTGGCAAGTTCTACTGCTGTTATTCCACGCACCCCGGTTCGCAGTAAGATAGCAATGAGTTCGGCATCGGAAAGCGTATCTTCGCCGAATAAGAGAAACCTTTCCCGCGGACGTTCTTCTTTTGACCAATCTTTAATGGTCAGGTGTTGTCGCGTTTCCTCTCCGTCCCGAACGATATTATTTTTCATAAGCGTTTACTTCTCCGATTATTTTTACAATTCCCTCTTTCAATTGCATAATTTGAACATATTGATTGCTCTGTTTTTCCGTGAAAGAAACGGTAGTATGTAATGTTGAAAATTTTTTTATATCCCGGAGCGCAAGCGCAATCTCCTCTCGCGTTTTAAATTGTCCTACCGCCGAATACAGTACCTGAAAAGCATCATATCCATAAATGAAAAAGTTTGATGGTTCTTTTTTCAGGTGAACAGCGAGTTGTTTTTGTTTGTACGGCTCAACGGAATAATCCGAACAAAATATAATTTCCGTAATTGTTCGTTGATTTCGGAGGAGCGCTTTTGTGTCATTCCATTCACGATTGCCAACGAGGCGTGTGCGAATATTATAATACTTGAGTTGTGCGGTTACGATGCTCATTTCTTCTGCAGAGCCGAGAGCGATATACAACACATCCAAAGGAAATTTTCTATTCATTGCGATAATCGCGGTACACTGCTCTTTTAACGAAGTCGAAGAAGGTGGATAAAATCCTTTCGTGAGGACGTGGCTTCCCATTCGTTGCATTTCCGTTGCAAATGCTTCCGCCGATGTTCGTGCGTGTGGTTCAGTAGAGGAAAGAATTCCCACGTGTTTACACTTCCACCGCTCGAAGGCATAATGTGCCATTGCAACTCCATCAGTGGTATAGGTAGGAGTTGATTGAAAAACATACCTTCCCATCGCTTCAATATCTTCGGCAGCCGCAGTCGGGGAGAGGAGCGGAATCTGAAGTTCGTTCGCTTTTCTTGCAGCGGCACGGGTTTCATCGCTAAACAACGGACCAAGAATTGCAAGCGTGCTTTGTTCGGACGCAAGTTCCTGCACTGCAATGGAAGTATGTGATTGTTCTCTTTTGCTATCCCGAATTTCCAATTGGAGATGAAGCGTGTCGTTATTGCGCTGCGATTTTTGATGAGCAAATTTTATTCCATCGAGAACTTCATTGCCGATGGCAGATGAACTACCGGTGAGGGGGAGGAGAACTCCGAGGCGATACAAACGTTCGGCGGGAATTGAAAACGATTTAATTTTTTTTTCTAAATCGCTGCCGATATTCAATTTCCTGACCGAATCGAGTAACGTTATTGCCTTCTCAATGTTTCCCGACGCAATATTTTTTTTGACGAGGAGAAAAAGGAGAAGTGGTTTTGAATGAATGTCAGAGGTGTTGGTGAGCGTGGTAAGAACTTCAAGCGAAAGATGCTGAGCGCTTATGGTTTCGATATTCCGGAGATACTCATTTTTTTTAGGAAGTTTTGATTCATAATAAAGAAAAAGGTATTCCCGCAAAGCATCGAGGTAACGGTGTTTAGCATAAAAACATTTTGCAAGAAGCTGATGAGCGTCAATCTTAAAGGAGGTTTCCGGAAATTCGGAAAGAAAAGTTTGTAACAGTTGAATCGCATCCGAGTACCGTTGCAAACAGTAAAGGGATTTTGCCGACATAATTGCCGCAGCGGTACTTCGCTGGTTTGTAGGAAGTGTTTTTGCGACAAGGTGAAATTTTGCAAGCGCTTCTTCATATTTTTTACTTTGAAAGAAATGAAGACCTTGTTCAAATTTTACGTTGGCTTCATCGAGAACGCGGAAATGTTCCTGAGCGAATACAGAAGGGACGGCAATAAGGAAGATGGGGAATATTTTCAGAAACCATTTCTTCACGATGTCTGAAATGCGTTGTGTAAATTTACCGTTCGACATCCTTTGCTTTCAGACAAAACCTCAAAAGCGGAGTCGAATACCCGTACCGAAGGAAAATTGGTTAAACCCTTTTGGCGTAAAAAGAAATCCGATATTTTCTGAACCGATATCCCAGTTGAAGTAATAGAAATCCAAACCCATCCCGCCGGAAATACTAAACCGGTCTTTACCACCCACCGCCATCCCCATCCGCAAAGGAAACCAATTCCAGGGGCGGTATTCACCACCAACAGAAAAACGAGAGCGTTTGGAATTTCCCAGCGCGTTATTAAACCCTTGTTTATATTGAAATGCGAGCAGAACATTTCCCAGGAAACTGATATCGCCCCGCCACGCAGAACCAAGGAGTAATGCTGTCGGAAGGTCGGAATTTATTGTCGAAATTGTATCTCCTTTTAAATCGGAAATATTTTTTTCAATGTCTTCAATAAAAGCATCAATACTTTCCTGGTCTGCTTGCGTATTAAAACTTGCAACGCGAAGCCGGGAAGAAATTTTTCCCTCAACAACATTCCGTGTCCACTCCATTGAACCAATGTCAATAATACTTAATCCGAAATGAATGTTCTCATACATGGTAAACGAAACACCGAAATCAAAGGCGGTACCTTTTCCTGCATCGTGCGGAAATGGTGAAGCAGTTCCATTCGAATCAAAAACTGATGCCATAGATGAATAATAATGGATGTTTGCATCCCCAAGAATGCGATATGCTTGTCCGAGTGAGTCGGTATATCGCTCTGTTCCTACCCGAACGTCATATTTGTCAAGGTCGAAGCGAAACAAACCTTGAACTATTTTCACCGAAATACCGGCGACAAGATTATCAACAAATGAAACATCTATTGAGCGGGCGTACGAAAAAGCGTACTCACGGATTTCCTGCGCTTTAATTGTTGTGCCGCTAAAGTCATATACCGTTCCGGCTGTATCTAAGAGGTACAGAGGAAACCGAAGGTAATCTTTTGGTAAATCAAACGTAGCATAAAATTTTTCTGTAACGGAGAAGCCAAGACTTCCCACCGTATTATTATGTATGGTCAGCCCCACAAGCCGTGTCTCAAAATCAAAATGTGTTTCAGCGAGCCCTTCGGGAAACAACTCCAGAATTTCCTTTTTGTCGTTATCCGTCAGATGTTTGCCGATTTTTTTTCCATTGACGATTGTTCCGGTGAAATAGGTCGAGTAAATATCGTAGTTGATAAAATCCGTACGAACGTTAAAACTGAACGGTGGCAGCAGTGTAAGCGTAAAGTTTGGTAATTCTTCCGGCAGATAAATGACAGTATCGTGCGTTGCCGTAATAATTTTTTTGTTGCTTATTTCCATCGTTTCCTTCACAAAGTAGGTCGAATCACGCGGGACTTGCTCAGTTCTTATCGTAATTTTAATACTATCGTGAGTTGTTTGGGATGAGATTGTATCATTCTCGGTAATGATTAAAGTATCGTGCGTAACTTGGATTGGTTCAATAACGGAATACGTTGTTTCCTTCATTACAGTTTGCGTATAGACGCGCGTTGTTTCGGCAAGTTCCCGTACTTGCACTAAAGAATCATGCGAGACAGAGTACTCAATTTCCTCTAATATGCGTGGGCGGTCAAACCCTAATAGACGCGCGGGGTTTGTACCTATTGCATTAATGCCGCCGCTATTTGCCACACCGGTTCCTCCTAACGAAATGTTGGCAATGGAAGTTTTCTCTCCTGCAACTACCGAAAGAGTAAAGAGAAAGAAAACAAAAGTAAAGATTGCGAGGTTTAATTTATGGTGTTTCATAGTTGTCTTTTCCTTACTTCGCAGAAGTTTTTATTGGTGGTTGAACGCTGTTCTCATCGCTTTTCACCCGATAGCCGAGTTTCGCAGTAATGCGAATGATGATTTTATCGGTCGTTCGAAACGTTACTATTTCGTTTCCGCTTGTTTGCAAACCGAGTTTAATCAAAGAGAAATCCCCTTTGGCAATCGCTTTTGCATCGGCGTTTTGAATAGTGATTTCATTCGTAGCGAGCGTAGAGAGTCCTTGCGAAACGCGTGCGGAATCAACGAGCAACGTTGTTCGGAAACGACTGCCGTGTATCGAATCTCCATCCAAAAATAAACTATCAAGTATATCAAGTTGTAAGGAGGAACGCAGCGGCATACCGTTGTTTACATTGATAGAAATAGTTCCGAAGTTGATATTTTCTAACTGGTCTTGGTCAATGTTGGTTTCTACATCGGAAGTGTCGAGGAACAGTCCGTTGAAAATTCTCATCTTCATTGGAATGGTAAAATCTGTTGTTCCATAGAGTGAAGTTGTGTCCGCGATAAATCCTTGCTGATAGTCAGGATTGAATCTTGCTTTCCCGGCGAACACAAACATATTCGGAAGATTGGGAAATGAAAATGAAGACAAAAATTGGTCAACATTCAAATTGATGATATTCAATTTCGGGGGCTGTCCTTGTGGCGAAGGAAAAATCGTGTCTTCTCCTGCCGGAATGAGTATGGAATCAATTATTCCGGTTACCGTGTCAATGCCGTAAATTTTCATATCAAGCGCAGTCTTTACGCCGCCGCCCACATATAATCCCAACCCGACTTTAAATCCCGAGAAACTCAAGTTGCCGGAAAAATGCGGGTCAACATCAGTTAAACTTACTCGTAACGTTTCAGCGACGATTGACTCGAATGGTGTAACCCTACCATTGACTGATTGAAGAATAAAATTCTCATCCGGAATGGTAATATACGCTTCGACAAAATCAGTGCTTTTAATGGTGCTAAACGATGCGCCGGATTGCAACGTTGTAATTTCTGCTTCAAAATTAAATTGGCTGCTCGGTTGTCCTGCATAATCAATGTTGTATTCCGTCATATCTATCGATATAGAATCTTTTCCAAACCGATTGACAAAAATAGAATCCAGTAACGAACTATGCGGAGCCGCAACACGCTTGAAGTCATTCAGTTTCAAGTTCAATCGTATTTCCACATCAGAGTGGTTGTTTACCACAAAAGCCAATCTTCCTGATTTAAATGAGGCGAAATTAATTTTTGTCGGCTGCGCGGACGTATCTGTGGTGAATGGAGTTGCTCTTGCTACTGAAGTACGTTGAGAAGGGATGATTCCCCGTGCGGCAGATGCTGTTGGATTATTTGTAATATTCGCACCAAACGTTATAGATTTTGCTCCCATTGGTAAATGCACGCTTCCTGATTCTGTAACAATGTGGGCGTATAACGATAATTGGTCACGCATTGTATCGCTTTGCGCAAGGGGAAAATTTTGTTGTGAAATACCACTCGGTTGAATTGTACCAAAGTTAAAATAGCGAGCAACAATTCCACCATCTGTTGTATTATAAATGATGATAGTATCAGGCGTGATGGGAACGGGAAGGTTATTGGTGAGCGAGAGTGAAAGTACACCCGAAGCAAATTTAACAAATTCGAACTCTGTAAACTGATTTCCTAATGGAACACGCACACTGGTGTCAGGGAAATTCATTACGGAATCATAGCCAAACGGAAAAGGAATACTGTCGAGAATAGGGACGGTTTGTGAAGGAAGAGTAGGAGTTTGAACCCGGAAGAGTCCGACTTGGATTGATTCTGGTCGAGTTGGTACCGGGTGAATGACAAGCGCATCGCCAACGGTTGACGGATTTGATGCGGATGACGTTTTGTAAAAAATTTCATTTGTCAAACTGTCAATGGTAATCACGCTGGTATCTTTCGAAATTAAATCCTTCAGCGTGTATTCTTTATTGAGGATGGTGATGCCGAGTTGCGTGTCCCAACTTGGCGCGACCGGCTCTTCAAATTTCGGAATACATTGAAAGGATACCGTAACGAGAACGAAAACAAGAGAAATAAGAAATATGTTTTTCATACGATGTGAACTGTAGATAAAAATTTTGCGTGAAAAATATAGAGGAATTGATTGCGAAAAACAATAGAAAAAGAATGTCTGAATAAATTTACATTTTCATCCACCACCGTAAATCTATCTGTTCAAACAATCCATCTTTGAGTTTACAGGTTTCAAGAAAGGAAAGTTCTTGTGTTTCAAGGGGAAGATGACGCAATATTTTGCCTGCGAACGCAATCAATTGTTGAAACGAAGATGTGTGTTCGAGAATTCTCCGCTCGGCATAATCTTTTGCTGATTTTTGGGAAATAAGAAATTGCCAATCTGATGCTTCCAGTATCAGGAGTTCTCGCGCGGCTTGTTCAAGAATGTTCCGAAGTAATTCTCCCTCAGATTCTGAATGTTCTTCCATCGGCGAAAAGTACAAAGATAATATCTCGCGAAATTTGCGCTCGCACTCGTACACCAATTTCCACGTCCATGCAGTTTTATCGCTCAGCCATACCTGATGATTATTCCCTTCTCCCCATGAACCCTCCGGTAATGCGATAACGTCTCGTGGTTTTCGTTTATCCAGCTCTTCGCTCGCAGTGGTTAATTGCAATGTTGTTTCGCGTTCAAGTTTCTGCAATACTTTTTTGAGAAACCGGGGACCTTCAAACCACCAATGCCCGAAGAGTTCTGCGTCGTATGGGGCGCAAAGGATTCCTTCTTTCCCAGTCGTGGTAAAATTTTTTTCCAATACAGATTGAATCAAGCCGACAAAATGCGTCGCTTGATTTTCTATCCGGTCTTCAATTTTTTCAACGTCATAAAGTTGCTTTTTTCCCAAATCAACTTTGGAATCGGTAACGCGCCAATAGCGGTGTCCGCCGGGGAAATTCTTTTTATGAAACTCTAAATAATACGGGTCGCCGGGGTAACCGAGTATTCCACTCCATACTTGCGTAGCAGTTTTGGGCTCGCGTGAAAAAACGGCAACTTTTTTCCCGCTTCCGAGTTGCGATTGAACGTAGTACACTTCACACGGATTTTTTCTTCCTTCAGGAAGTACGCCAATTTCTTCCTCGATTTCTATTGCGGTGTAGTTCCATTCGTTTTGCATGATTTTTTTTTCTGAAAGAATTGCGCCGGTAGTTTCGCCCGATTGCAGAAGTTGAGAATCGGTAAAGAAAAATTCTACTCCGGCATCGGAGAGAATTTCTTCAATGCCTGCCCGTTCAAATTCGATTTCTGATTCTTCGACCGGGTTTTTCCAGAGATAATGGGGACGGTAGCCACATTCGGGAAGCCAGATACCGCGCGGTTTTTTACCGAAATGTTTTTCGTGTGTAGCGAGTGCAGTTTCTACTTGTGCGCGGATGTTTTCATCGTAACCGAGTAAGGGAAAATATCCGTGTGTAGCGCCGCAGGTGAGTAATTCGAGTGCGCCGTTTTCCTCCAATCGCTGGAATTGTTTGAGAATGTTTTTCTCATAGATGTTTAAGAACGATTCTTTCAGCGAAGAATAATGTTCAAACCAAAACCGTGCAGTCGTTTGTCGCGTTGTCTCTTTGATACGAAAAAAATATCGTTCATCTGTACGGGCGGAAAGAATACGCTGATTCAAATGAAGAATCAACCCTTGCTGGAAGTGCGGATGGGAAAGTTGTTCCGCGAGAACAGGGGTTATTCCTATCGTAACTTTCGGATGATACCCTTCGTCCAGGAGTTCATCAAGAACGCGAAGAAGCGGAAGGTACGTACCTGTTGCCGCTTCGTACAACCAGTCGGTTCCGTGCGGCCACGTACCGTGATTCATAACATACGGAAGATGCGTGTGAAGGACTAAACAGAAACTACCGAGCAAAAAAATTAAAAGTTATGCCGAAGGCATCCCTTCGGGAAAAATGAAAACTGAACACTGATATCAGAGACGAACAACATGTAAATCGCTGGATATTATGGGCACCTCTAAAAACTACATGCAAACAAAAAATTTTACCACTGAGACACTAAGACCACTAAGAAACACTAAGAATTTTAGCTTTCTTAGTGAAACTAAGTGCCCTTAGTGCCTTAGTGGTGAGTTTTTAGAGATGCCCTTATGTGAGAACGGAAAAAAAAATCTTTATGAGTAAGGTATATCTCAAATAGTAAAATATATCATTCGGTACCGGAGATGTTACAGTACTCTGTAAATTCTATGCTCCACGCTAATGAATTCGCTCGTTCCCGGTGGGAGGCATAAAACCGAACCCTCCGCCGGATGCTTCTCCTTGAATTTTGATTTCCCCAAATCGTTTTTCAAACTTATCAACGTTTTCTTTAATTGCGCCAAGAAGAAGTTTTGCGTGTTGCGGCGTCATTATGATGCGGGCATGAACGCGGGCTTTCGGAACTCCGGGAAGCACACGCGTAAAATCAATGATAAACTCTGCGGGGGAGTGGGTGATGATGGCGAGGTTTGAATAAATTCCCTCCGCTTCTTTTTCGGAAAGTTCAATGTTGATTTGTTGTGGTTGGTTTGGTTCGGGCATTATATCTATGGTTTTTATGAATAGTAAAAAATTGTTTGTTGCAGATTGGGGGGGGTGAGAGAAGAATTTTATTTGTGAACGATTCACCTCAAACCACAAATCCCAAACTTATTTTCTCAGCGCGTCCGCTTTTTCGTAAGCAACTTTTCCCCGTTTATCATTGCCGTCCACGAGAACGTATGCTGTACCAAGATTGGTCCATGCACCGGCGTTGGTTGCATTTTTTGCTGTGAAGCGTTCAAGGTGTTCAACTGCTTTTCGGACTTTGGCTTTGTAGGTTGTGTCCATCGCAGCATCTTTTTGCTTGCTGGTTTCTTTTTTCCTCATTGCATCGTCGCGCATTTTCATTCCCACTTTTAAGTATAACTCTCCCGCCGCGAGATTTCCTTCTTCCCACTCGGGGTCGAGTTGAACTGCTGCGGAAAATTGTTCTCCTGCTAAATCGAATTTTTCTGCTTTCATAAGAAGAATACCGAAGTTGAGACGGTTGATTTTGTTCGACGGGTCAGTCTTTATTGATTGTTCGTACGAGAGCATTGCAGTCGTTGTATCGCCGATTTCAAGATAGGAAGTTAAAAGCAATTCGTCGGCTTGAGCGAGAATAGATTCATCGGGTTTTGTCTGCCACGATTTTAATTCCTGAATCTGTGAAATTGTTTGTTGAAAATATTCTTTCGCTTTTTCTGCTTTCATTTCATCACGGTACCGACCACCCTCATTATATAATTCCCGTACTAAATCTATTGCGAGGCCGACATTTTTTTCTTTCCGAAGCCCGTTGCGCCAGAAAGCGTATCCGCTGTCTCTCTGACCGGTGCTGAAATACGCGATTCCTAAATTCCGGTATGTTAACAGACTGTCGGGGTTGACCGTGAGCGCGTTTTGGAACGATTGAACTGCTATCTGTTTATAGATTTCCACAGAATCTCCGGTTACCTGTAATGCACGTTGGGAACTCATCGCCCCCTCGTTGAGCGATTTTGCCCAAACGCTTAAAAGAAAATTATTGATATCCTTTGTGTGGGCAGAACCAACGGACTTCGCCTTTTTAAATGATTCAACGGCGGCGTTGATGTTATTCATTTCAAAATGAATTTGTCCGAGCAGGAACCACGCGTCTTCATTCTTCGGATTGTTTGTAACTTCTTTTTCCAATAATTCCTGAGCGCGCGGATAATTTTTTTGCGTCTTGGCAAGTTTTGCGCCCTCCATCTCCGGTGAACCGCATTGGAATCCGTTGAGGAGGAAAAATGAGAGAACTGTTATGAGAAGAGTTTGAGTGTTTGAAAGAAAACGCATAAAGTGTAAAAAAAAATATTCAAAAAGCGGGACAAATATAGAGAAGTTCGTACAGAGTAACAAAGAAAAACCTTATCATAAATAAAAATGGAGTAAAATTCTCGACGCATAGCGAGTAAAAAACATCATACACTTGATGTTAGAAAAACGGTAATCAATTCAATTATCCCAATTAGCAAACAATGAATAATTCGGTATTCTTTTTTGCCACAGATTCACAGATTATTTGACGATGGTGTTGTAAAAATCTGTGAATCTGTGGCAAATTTTTCTCTTGCATTATCCGGGACTATTTGAAGTTAGATTTCCCATACTCAAAAAATTATTCCCATTACACAACAATATGTTACAGGAGTTTTTTATTGATACGCACTGATTTTTTATAAACTCATTGATTTTACGCAAAGAGCATTTTTTGCCACTTTTACGAAGCCATAAATGACTTCGCTGGGCAATAAAGAATCATAAATGATTCTCACGTTCGATTGCAATACCCTGATTTATCAGGGTTTCTTTGTCCAGCGAGACCGTTTACGGTCTCGGAAGAGAGTGTGGATTTCTTCAAGATTATTCTTACAATATCAGTTTTGCGTAACATCAGTTACTCATTGATGTTCCGCAATATTTAATCCCAGATTATGCATTAGCAAACAATGAATAATTCGCTGTTCTTTTTTGCCACAGATTCACAGATTATTAGACGATGGTTTCGTGAAAATCTGTGAATCTGTGGCGAATTTTTCTATTGCATTATCCGGGACTATTTGAAGTTAGATTTCCCATACTCAAAAAATTATTCCAATTACACAAACATTATGTTACAGGAGTTTTTTTTTGATACGCACTGATTATTTTTTTCATTTTGCTTAACATTAGGACACCTCTAAAAACTCTCTACGAGTCATAGGAAAAAAAATGAATTTAAACGCTCCCGAAGGGATGCCTTTGGCAAAAGGACACAAAGCAGGCACAAAGGTCGCAAAGCATTGAATGTATTGCTCTTTGTGTTCTTTGTGAAAACACTTTGTGCTCTCTGTGTTTAAAAAATATGGTTTTTATTCCGAAGGAATCCCTTCAGGAGAGATGCCCTATTGCTCATCCCGTATTGCAGAATTGGGAATGATAGCCGCATTATTCTCGTAAGAGATAAAACCCCCTCTCACATTTGATTCTCCATTTATGTGAAACTGCCGAATCAAAACGTATCGGTTTCAAAAAAAGAAAAATTTACCAATTCCATATTTTCTCCTTTTTTGGCACGGTTTTTGTGCAAATTAATTTTCAAAATGAATCAATTTTATTTGTTGGTATCAAAATAATTTCTTTTGTTTAGCCCAAGAAAAAATGGAAGAAGTGCGGAACAAAAAACAATAAGCATTTCTTCCTACTGATAAAAAACTCAACAACCCTAAATAATGAATGATGTAGAACCGTAATATATAACCTGCTCTTTGTTACCTCTTTCCGCTGACAAAATGTCCTGCATTTTTGACGAAGACGAGTAACAAAGTGGCGAGCAGCCTTAACAAAACGGCGAAGACGAGTAACAAAACGACGAGCAGCGTTAACAAAGCGGCGAAGACGAGTAACAAAACGACGAGCAGCGTTAACAAAGCGGCGAAGATAAGCAACAAACTAACGAAAAACAGTAACAAAACGACGAAATGATGTAACAAAGTGTCGGAAACGACTAACAAACAAACGAAAAACAGCAACTAAGCAACGAGAGAGAACAACAAAACAGCGAAGAAGAGCGACAATTTTGCGGAGTGCGGAAACTACCCAACGAAAGCCCCCTCCTTTATACAATTTCCAATTACGAATTACGAATTACGATTTACGAAGTAAGAAGTAAGAATGTCCAATAACCAAAGACGAATTACAAATTACAAATTACGAATTACCAATTACCAATAACTGCCGAAGGCATCCCTTCGGGACAATAACCAAAGACGAATTACGAATTACAAATTACGAATTACGAGTTACGAATTACGAGTTACGAATTACGAGTTACGAATAACGAGTTACGAATAACCAAAAACAAACAAACTAATTAACGAACAAACCAAAAGAGGAAATATATGTCACGACCAAAAGAAATACTACGGGCGTATGGCATTGCCGATGCCGATATGCTGGAACTTTCAAAAACCAAGCAAGGATTTTTCAGCGAAGATAAATCCCGGTTTGATGAATTTGATACCGATTTTCGCGACCCGTTTGCGGAGAACTGGCTGACGGCGATTGCGGAATGTGAAGCGGAATTGCAGGATGTTTCCATCGTTTCGCAGATGACCAACCTTACGGAAGGAGTGGCAGAAAAAATGGAACAATGCAGAACGGCGTATCAGGAGTTGAAGTTTTTTGTGGAAAAAGCGTTCCCGAATAATAAGCCGGTCTGGAATGAGTTCGGGTACGCCAAATACGACAGCGCAAGGCAATCGCAGGCGCAAATGGTACAGTTTATGCAGGAGGCGCACACGGTTGCAAGAAAATACAAAGACCAATTGACGGCAAAAAATTATCCCGAGGGAAAAATAGAATTGCTCCTCACGTTGAAACAGGAGTTGGATGCCGCCAATACCCAACAGGAAATGTTTAAGGGAGGACGCCCGACGCTTACGCAAACCCGCATCACAAAATTAAACACCGCGTGGGAGATAACCGTAAAAGTTTGCCGCGCGGGGAAAATTATTTTTATTGACGACAAAGCGAAGTACGATAGATATGCACTACCTGCCGGAGCGGGAGGCGATGAGGAAGAAGAACCGGAGAATCCAGCGCCGCCGCCGCCAACGCCGTAAGGAATGTGAGAACCGTTGAAGAAAGCGGAGATTTTTATTGCCCGAATTGTGGTATGAAAAGGGAGTATTACAATACGTATGAAGTTGGCGTTGGTAATCCTAATCGGGGATTTACAGACAATCTTCATGCTCAGATTTGTCCGAAGTGTTCCGATGAAACAATTTATGAACGACCGGGTATGTTGCAAACTTCTCGGTATTGGTTTAAACCAAAATGCAATGTATGCGGAAAAAGAACACTAAAGAAAAATTTTTGTGTGCATTGCGGCGCACGACTTTAAAATTGGATGATTTTTCGTACATCAAATGCAAGCCATGTTTATCTATTTTATCATGCTACAATAAATTCCAATCAATGAATATCTTTACATTATTCAAAACTAAGCTATTATTTTTTAATAATCCAATTTACAAATAGAAGGAGTGAACAGGTCAATGCAAGATTTATCACAACAATTAGATAACCTACCTGATAATGTTATTGAAGAAATTAAGAGAGATGCTGAATCAGGCGACCCAGAAGCCCAGTGGCTACTAGGAGACTATTACTTAAGAAAGAAAACGAATCCCGAATATCAAAAAGCACTTGAGTGGTCTTTGAAATCAGCTAAGAATGGTAATGCCAATGCGATGTTAAATTTAGCTTCGATTTACGAAAATGGAGTAGGTATCAAAGAGAGTCAAGAAACAGCCATAATGTTTCTTATCATAGCCGAGCAATTTGACATAGAAAATGACGGGTCGGTTGAAAGGCTTAAAGGACATTACCTCAAACTTGTAGGAGAAGATGAATTCAACCGGATTAGTGTTCTTGCTGAAAAATGGAAAAAAGATAATGAGTTGAAATAAACCACGGCGATGCGATATACTTTACTAGCTCCCAAGTGTTCGAGTTGTGGGAAAAGAACTTTGAAGAAAAATTTTTGTGTGCACTGCGGCGCACGGATATGAATACAAAATTTGATTAGTTGTAGTAGTAGGAATTTATACTGAAAGCACCTAAAAAAATGAAGAACATATTAGTTATTAATTGTACGTTTTGATTGATGAATATGGAAAGAAAAAATATATGTTCCTACATTGTATTACTACTTACTATCATTATGATTATTCTTGAAGGTTGTTATAAAATGAAGTCCGATTCCTTTAAAGAAAAACAAAATGAGAGTTTGAGTTATACTGATAATAACACTCCAAAAACATTGAAGTTTTCCAATACATTGGATATTTATCTCGATGCTACCCCATCAATGAAAGGTTATATCAATACTCCATTTGTAAATTTTTTAGTTCATTATCTTCCTATTGTCGATAGTAACCCATATCAACGATGTTTTCGTTTTGATACAAGAGGCGTAGAAAGTACAGATGTCAACAGAATGGAAAAAATAATAAACCCTCAATTTGCAGATGATTTTTTTATCAATGACACATATTTGGATACCGCAATTCGTCATACTGATACAAGTAATCTTTCACTTGTTCTCACAGATTTATTCCAAACTGATGCTAATTTATCTCAAGTTACAGGAATGTTGCTTGAAAAATATTTGTCACATGGCCTCGGTATAGGTATTTGTGCAATTAAACTTCCATTTAAAGGAGTTATCTATGATATTGGTCCTCGAAGATATCCAAAGTATTTTTATGGGGAACGACCTTTTTATATAATAGCGTTAGGAAAAACATCTGAAATAGCTCGTTGTTTCCGGAATCTAAAAAATTCTATTGATTACCTTTACCCAGGCAAGGTACCTCATTTCATAATCATCTCCAACACTATGATAGGGAAGCCGATTTCATTCAATAAATTTCGGTGTTCTGTAGATTCAATCTCTCCTTCAATGAGTACTAAAACCATAGGAAATTTCTCGCATAATATGTGCAATCAATTCTTATTACGTGGTAGTAATAAGGGACCTCATTTTATTGACATCAAATTTACAATAGATATACTACCATTTTGTTCTCTTGAAAATTATGACATTACCTTTGAACGTACGAGAAATTATTTTTTAGAAGAACGGACATCACTTTTTTCTTCAGAAAAAGATACATTTGTTTCTGTGGGAACAGATGATAGTATTATTACTGTAGATGGGAAGCCCATTTCTACAAATTATCTCCAGAGACGATTTACATTTTTACCCTTACGCTTTGAAAAAGAAGGGATATATAAATTTGAATATAGAATTAGTTGTAAGCCCAATGGAGTTCCCGATTGGGTAAAGTATTGGAATATGCCCATTGATAGTATTGATGGTTGGCATAATCAACCTAATTTATTTAATGGAGGTACTACATATAATTTAGTGCCTTTTATTACAGCATTATATACCTACACTTCTTCTGAATTGGGAAGAGAAAGTTTATTCATCAAAAAGAAAGATTAATATTATGAAACAAAAAAGATTAAAACTCGTGTACTACTTTGGAAAATTTATCGTAATGGCAATTCCTTTTATTCTTTTTGCTTTTTTCCTTCCTATAGTATTGGTGAGTTGGTTTTTTGAAATGGTAAGTGTAGTAAATGTCGATACTGCCATTGACCAATTTATGAATGCACTATGGAACCATGGTTATATAATAGTAGCCTGTATTCTCTTATGGTTCGTTCTGGCTGAATGGGTTTTCAATATCAAAAATAGAAGTAAAATTAATTACCAATATGTATGGTATATACTTCTCATATGTTTAATAATACTGATGTCGCTTATAGGCACATTTACACTTCCGAACCTTAGCAGCAGTTCTGGTTACCCGTTTATGTGGCTTTTCTACACATTATTTTATATAGCGGCTTATTACTTTTCGACAATTTTTTGTACGCCTAATTCTTTTAAGTACACACCACCCAAAGCAATATATTTTAGGAAATGGCGATTATTAGATTTATAACAACAATATTTTGTATTGTATTGATAGGCAATGGTTGCTGGCGACAAAATAAGGATGGAGGAACATCCTCACAAAAGAAAAATGACGGAACAGATGAAGAAACTCCTCAACAAATTGCCAAACGTGCTCTTCAATCTGTAGTAATTATCTATATGTCAAATTCACAAGGTAGTGGTTTTTTTGTAAGGGATGGCATTGTTGTTACCAACTTTCATGTCGTAAAAGGAAGTACGGAAGGAATCATCAAATCGCTTGAAACAAAACAAGAGTTTCCGATTTTGAATATTATTGTTGAAGATGAGGAAAATGATTTGGCTTTATTAAAAATTGCAGAGGGCTATCACACAGTACTTCCGTTTGGAGATGTAACAAAAATTCAAAGGGGAGATAAAGTTTATGCTCTCGGAAATCCTCAAGGGTTAGAAGGAACGTTCTCCGAAGGGAGCGTTAGCGCTGAAGACCGTGTAATTAAAAATAAACATTTAATCCAATACACCGCACCAATTTCAGGCGGTAGTAGCGGAGGGCCCATATTGAACACCAAAGGAGAGGTTATTGGTGTTACAAAATCATCAATAGACGAAGGACAAAATTTAAATTTTGCAATTCCCATTTCAAAAGTTCAAGAATTATTAAACAGAATACCTCAATAACATTTTTTATGGAGATTAATTTATGAGTAATTATTTTATCGGCATTGGCGGTACAGGAGCAAAGTGCGGACAATCATTAATTCATTTGGCAGCAGCAGGATTATTGCCGGCAGATACATTACATACATTATTTATTGATGTTGATGAAAACAACGGCAGTTTACAAAAGCAAACATTAAGAGTACTTGATAATTATATTAAATGTCATGGACTTGACCGTGGAAACGTATGTGATATTTTTAAAACGCCTATAAAAAAAGCGGTTCCCCTGATATGGTCTCCTCTGAATACTACGGATAATCCTGATATGCAAACATTATTCAGATATGATACTATGAGAAAAAAGGGAGATCAACAAATTGGCGCTGACCTCTTAGATATACTATATAGTAATAAAGAAAAAACGACTTCTCTTAAGCTAGGTTTTCGAGGCCATCCCTCTATTGGTGCAGCTGTATTAGCAAATGAAATAGATTTACAAAAACCGCCTTGGGACACATTAATAGGAAATATAGAAACAGAAACAGGAGGAGGCAACCAAGTGAAAATATTCATTTGCGGTTCTATTTTCGGAGGGATGGGCGCTTCTGGTTTACCGACCATAGCGAGGATAATCCGTGAGCGTTTTAAGACTAAAACAAATGTATTTATTTCTGCGGGGCTGATTTTACCCTATTTTACTTTTGATGATACTCAATTAGATAATGACAAGCCGAATGAACTGCATGCTTATTCCAGTCTATTTATTCCAAATGCGAAAGTGGCTTTAGGATATTATCATACAAGAAAATTTTCCGACACATTCAATACAATATATGTTATCGGCGACGAGCCACGATATAAAGCAAGGAGAGCAAGTTTAGGAGGAACAGACCAAGAAAATGACCCTCATTTCGTGGAACTCTATGCAGCATTAGCAGGAAGAGATTTTTATCAAATGCAACCCGATAATTTCGCCAATTTTCAAAATCAGAATACCAGAATTGGAGTTATTGGTAGAGACAATCCAATGCAAAATATTAATAACCGACAAGAACCAAAATCGGATATTATCTGGAGTGACCTTTCGACACATGGTAATTGTAAAGACGCATTGCTTCATTTAACTCGCTTTTCAATTGCCTTTCGGTATTTTTATTCGGATGTATTACCGAAAATAGACAAAACAAACAAACAATATTATCCCTGGTACGTTGATTTACTTGAGAAGAATAATTTTGATTTATCTCAAAATGCTCAAGAGAAAAAAAAGCTTGATGATTATTGTGAAATGTTTTTGAAATGGGTATCGTATCTCCATCGAACCGTGCAAAACACGAAACCAATAACTGACAGGAAGGGGGGGCACACGACGGAGGACATAATTTATTTCTTACGGTTAGTACGAGATGATATTTTTGCATATTATGATATAGACGCAGGTGTTACATTAAAAGATATTGATACCTTTGAGAAGGAGAATGGGCAGAATCGTATTGCAAGTATTTCTTCAGATATAGATAGTTTAGTAATTGATGAAAGGTCTTTTCATAAAATTTGGGACTATGTTTGCAAATCCACTCAAGCAGAACAAACAACAGAGTTTGGTATTTTCGTTCGCGCACTCTATGATGCATGTGTTTATTATCAAATTAAATTATAAAGGAAAATTTTATGCCTACACCAATATTACCCAAGTTAAATGATAATACTATTGCAACCACAGCAGGGAAATGGGATTTTAAGCCTGATACAGTGCTTGCAGAAATTGGCAGTTTGCTAACAACAGGAAACGCACAAACAGATTATAGGATTGATGCTATACCGGATATTTGGGCTCGTCCACTTTTTGTACAAATTGCATTATTTGATAATGCAAATATCTTTCATAATAAGATCCTGGAAGAATGGCGTGGACTCGTTACGCTTATTGGTCTTTATGAATTTTTGCATGGTCGTCCAAATTTTCGTTTAAGTCTAAAACGTTTGGATATTGAAAGAGGTGAAAGGACTGATTTCGAGAAGGCTGCAAAAATACTTCTTCCTATTTCGAGTCTTGCTTCTGATACTGAATGGACGAAACTTTACATTATCTATTTTAATGATACTCCAATCGGAATTACTTCACCAACTACACTTCTTTGTACCGGTGTTGAAGCAAATATTTCTCTTGTCCCAAACAATGGAAATCTGGAATTGAATGTACTCGGGAATAAAATACCATTAAATAGTCGCCACAAGGAAGCATTAGGAAGATATTTGAATTTCCTTCAACATAATATTACTAATCATCTAAATGAGGATAATATTCTGCGACATTCTTTAACTTTGGTTATTAACAGTTTTATTCAAAGTCTAAATTTAAATGCTGGAAGGTTTGGTGATCAAGGTAAATTTAATGGAACTAATAATTTTTTAGTAGATACCATTCATCGTTTGGAAATGAATAGATCTGACATCTTTCGGTACTTGGACTACCTCCCAGAACCCGAGGAAGAAATATCTGATGTTCGATTAATACCGTCCGCAAACTGTGGCTCTGTTTTGCAGATCCTTGTGATTGACGAACAGATTGCAACAGAGTGGGGTAAGGCTCCTCAAGACATTCACGTTGCTTTTACTTTTACATTAGCAGATATTAGAAATTTACACGGAGATAGAAAGAGCTTATTCGATAAGAGTTTGAAAAACGCTGAGTGGCGAACCCCCGACGACTTTTTTACCAAGAAACTGATGGTAATTGATAATACTTCGGATGCATTTCTCAATACAATACCAATTAAAGGATTATCGGGAAATAATGCATCGGTGGTACTTCCCCTTTCAGAAGAATTGCTGAAATACTTCACCCCGGAAGAAATTACTGGTATGGTATCTGTTAAATTCAGTAACAATGAATATACCGTTGATTTGAAACTCCCTCTTTCTGGCGGAATTTTTCCGATTAAAAAAGTATATAAGGATAACCATGAACACACTTCTAACGACTACGTTGAGCATATTTCACAAATTCCGACTGTCGTAGTTTGGCCCGATTTCTATGCAGAGGATTGGAATGAATACTACACGTATTATACAGGTGGGGGATTTACATTTTATGCCGCCCCCTTTCCCATCCCCGCAGACGAAGATAAAAGAATAAATAAGGTGAGCGGGCATGTAAATATGTCAATTTCAAAATTAGGGCGATTTCCAGATGCGTTTCTTATCTATAGTAAAAGTCAATCACCACAAATCTATCGAGGGATGATATTGGTTAATAAACTAACTCCCTCCAAAGTTATGGATATTAACAACAACAAGTGGAAAGTTGGCGTTGATTTTGGAACGTCCAACACGATGGTGTATTATACAGTAAATGGTAGCGAACCATTACCATTGAATTTTACTCTTGGTTTCCTGCCTTTGACGAGTATTCCCACGGCGGCGCAAAGAGAGGCTATCGCAGAGGACTTTTTCACTGATAGAATATTTGAGGTACCTAATTGGACATCACTAAAAGTGTTCGATGCAAAATTGGAACGGAGAATCTTAGACGGACATATTTATGATAAGAGAAACGTTCCAAGCGAATTTCAAGTTGACCCAAATACACACATAGATTTGAAGTGGGGGGACAATAACAAACTTTGTATACTCTTCCTAGAGCACTTAGCACTTTGGATACGAGCAGAAGCGCGAAAGCAAGGAGCGAAAGACATCACATGGATTTTTTCTTATCCTACATCTTTTGATGTAACGAGAATTGCTAATGCTCAAGCTAATTGGGACAAGATTAATAATGGAAATACAGTACCAAGTAAAACAGAAAGCCTTGCTTCAGCAATATATTTTAATCAAAAATCCGGTATTCCCGTTGGTAATGGTTCCCTTTGCTTTGATATTGGAGGAGGAAGCACGGATATGTCCCTCTGGGTTGAAAGAAAATTACTTTTCCAAACCTCTTTCAAATTTGCAGGAAAAGATATTCTCTTTAAAACATTAGAGAAGTATCCTGCTTTGCATAACATATTGTTTAGCAGAGAAAAACCAATTCCAATGCAATTCATTGATGTCGGATTATCACAATTTGCTACGGGTCTACTTCCACTTGTGTGGGGTGCCTCCGATGCCCCTCTCATTCAACTTTGCAAACGAATGGTTCTATTTGGAATCGGGGGAATTTTATACTATGCGGGAACAATTTTGAAAGCGTTACAACAACAAGACCAACTTTCCCAAAAAATAAATTTCGTATGTTGGGGAGGTAATGGTTCACGATTATTAGATTGGATTGAACAAAACTATGATATTAAGTGTGGGAATGATGAAAGTATAGTCAATACATTATTTAAAGAAATTCTTTCCATTGCATCGGGAATGGATTTTCAGGATATAATTTTCAAAACATCGCCATTAATAGAAAAAAAACATGAAGTTGCATACGGTCTCGTGAAAGATATTAAATTCATAGTTCCTCGCTCAGGCAATAACTTTGAAGTATTTTCCGGTGAAGCATATTCAAGCAATGGACAACTATATCCATGGAACGCGACTTTGCTGGAGGAGCATTTTCAAAAAGGGATAGAAGTTACTGAATATGGAAATTTGAAGAAATTATGTCAGGTGGTGAGTAAATATACCCAAAAACGAAATCGCGGTTTTGATTCATTTCAAATTGATGACAAACAATTGAAAAATGTAAATCAGGGAGTAAATGCATTCCTCAATACTTGGCATAATCAAGATGTTAAAACCATTCAAATAGCGCCAATATTTATTCTACAAGTAAAAAAGTTATTAGATGAATTGCGAAAAACTACAATTGGTTAAAATAACGTTTTTTTTTCTTTTGTTCTTGAAGGGGGTTTGTATTGCACAGTTACCAAACAGTAACCCTAGTGATACTGTAGGGAATAAACAAGAAGAGGGACAACAACAACATCCCCCGCAACCAGTAGAACAACCCCAAGAGGAATCAAAACATCCCCAGCAACCAGTAGAACAACATAAGGAGGAACAACAGCAGTCCAAGCAACCAGAAGAACAAACTAAAGAGGAATCACAACAACTCCAACGATCAGGGCAACTTAAGGGAAAAGGAAATGGTGCAGTAGAAGAGAAAATTAATAATGTAGTAGATACGGTGCGTAAGGCTGATTCATTAAAAAAACAAGGAAAATGTAATGATGCTATTCCGTTATATCAATGGGCTTTAAGTAACGCTAAAAAGAAAAATTATCAACGTCAAATTTCTGCAAAGATTAAAGAATGTAGTGAGCCATCAAAACCAAAAGGAACTTCTACAATAACCTCATTAAATCCATCTTTTGACTCTTCAACGATTAATCAAATATTTGATTCTTTACAAAGTATAAACGCAAAAATAGATTTCATTGCTAATGAAAGAGTAGAAGAAATAAAAGATAAAAAATTTCGAAATCGTATTTACGGGGCGTTGACAATTTTAGGAATTTTAGTTGTTGCATTAACTATTACATTTTTTGCACTAAATAATAGTAAAAGGGAAAAAATTACCCCCCCTAAAGATGAGCAGAAAATAGTGCAACAACATCAAATCATCATTTCAAATGAACAATTTATTAAATTCGAAAACGAATTTCGTAGTTCTGTAAGCAAAGAAATAATAAAAGAGGTTGATAGTCTAAAAAAGGATTTAACGCTTGTTACTGATAAACTTGACAATAGATTGAAAATACTTGAACTAAGACTGTCTCTCACATACACAAATCCTGTTGACGAAAAAGATGATTTCAACGGTGGCAATAAACAGTTTAAGAACATTATTTCAAAATATAACGATAGTTTAAAAAATAAATCACCAGAGATATTTGAAAATAAATTTAAAGCTATTTGTTTGACCGTTGCTAATACAGATGAACGATTCCAGAGGCAAGATATTTCTCCATTGTTAAAAGAAAACAAACTAGGCGAATATTGGTTGGTAAATGCGAATGGGAAATTATTATGTTTTCCTTGTTTGTACCACGATACCATTTCTGACGGCAATAGGAAATCAACGGCTATTGATTGGCTATTTGAAACAAAATCATATCCATATGGGGCTATATATTCCATTTCAATATTGGATGAACCAGCAGAACTTAGAAAAGATAATAATCAATATAGTGTAGCGATGAAAGGTAAATTTAAATTAAGTAATGTGGCGATGCAATAACTGCGGCAGCGTGAACCCAGATTTCGATGACGTTCATGGTGTTTGGATTGATGAAACTCGTTGTGGGTATTGTGGGGTATCGAGGTTTTTTGTTGGTCGAAGATATCCGGGTTGTTTAGGATGCTTAGGGAAAATATTTGTCATCTGGTTTGTATTGGGAGTTATCAGTTTAATATTCAAGGGATGTTAGGTGTTTGAATAAGTTAAAAAAAGATTGTTCGCTTGGATCTAATTTTCAAACAATGTATGGTAAATTTCTTTGGTATTGTCAGTATTAGCATAGTCATTTTCATAATCAGTTATTTTTTTAACAAAAGCCACTATGTTTTTTCTCCGGCAATAAGTGATTTTTTGTTGAAAAAATTGTTACCGATAGCAATTGGAGTTTTTCTTGTCAGTCTTTTTTTCGCAAGAGGTTGTTTTTAGTTTTTTCTAATCATAGCAAACTAAGTTATTTTGAAAGAATTTATTTTTAAAGGTATTTTATCTCCGAAGGCAGTCAGAACAATAATATTTTTACAAACTGCTTTATCAATAGTTATTGTATTAGCATTAACTCTATTTACACATTACTCTTTCATAGGTTCTATTTTATTTGCATTGGTTTTTAAAGCCTATGAATACACAATTGTCTTTGTCAAAAGAACATTAGGTATTACTAGTGGTTCCGAAGTTGAGAGACTTATAGTTACTATGATAGGATTTTACATTCTAGCATACTTTGGACCATATAATTACTATCCTCTTTTTTTCACTTTTGCGCTTACAACAATTTATTATTTTGCGAGCATTATATTTTTTGTAATCTTTTTCAAGCATTTATCTGAAATTATAGAGTTGTAAAATTGAGTTTATGAAAATCGCAGTATAGTTTTTCTTATTAGCCTTTTTATTGCTATTGAGCGAGAAAGTCATTAAAGTTGTGAGGGATATTCACTATTTTATAAAATATATACTTACAAAAAACGTAAGAAAGGTAATAAATTATGATAATTATTTTGGATTTTATTTTTGTCATTCATTTAACTTTTATGGTCATTGCTGCTGGCATTGAGATAATAAATGGGCACATACTTGATGGAATGAAAACCGTAGGAAAGGGTGTTGTTTCGCTTGCGTTTTTTATGGCAGCATTAGGGCATTTCCTTTTCGGTTATCCCGTTAAAATTCTTTTCCAACGTTATCTTGCGGAAGGATATAAGTTAATTCCCCTCCTGTATAAAGAATATATTTCTCCGATATTTGATGTTATAAAACCATAAACATAACAAACTATGCTCACAGTAAAATTTTCTTTTCTTTTCATCACAGTGCTTTTAATTACTCAACAAGTATCGGGGCAGCAGTTAAGGTCGGTTACTACAAAGGATGAGTATTGCAAAATATATAATTACCTTGAAAAATATAATGATGATGGTGGGTCGGATGCTACTAAAATAAAGGCCTTAGGTTTTGACCCCAGTAGTTTTGCAGCGTATGGGTTTAATCATCCAGAATTGTTAGGTGGTTGTGAAGATATTATCAATCTTGATGACATACGTTTTGATTATGAAGTTTGTGATGTTCGGTGGAATCATAAAACTTTAGTTGTCCCTTCACTAACAAAGAATTGGATAAAAGTATCAATTGATAATTTGAAGATTAATGATAGTAAGCGAGGTGTTGTTGAAGCAGATGTTACATTTGAAAATACTAAAGCACTATTTTTTGAATTAGCACTCTCTATGTTTACTGAAGGGAGTGGTGAGCCGCAACCTCCAGCAGAAACAGGATTATTGTTATATCCAAAAGAAACAATCACAAAGCACCTTAGATTTAATGTTTCATGTAATGATGCTGGTGTAGGAAATGGTTCCACGGTGCAATACATATTTTCGAGAGGAGAATATACAGGCAGTACATTAGAAGAAATGCTACTTCGTTTAGGTTTTGTTTTTAATGCTCCTCTTTTATTAAAACCATTTTCGGTATTTGGACTCAACATTGGCTTTTCAAATAAAGCAGTCTATATGTCAACTCTTGATATTTTTTGGACTGCTGCTACAGGCGAATGGTTAAAAAGGGATTTAATTGAAAACGACCTTTCTGCATTAGGAACCGTTCTCGAAGGATGTAGCGAATGTGCAGATGCCCTTGAGCCGATTGGCGGTAGTCTTACCGGAGATTTCATTGGAACATTATATACAGGCAAAATAGAACCACAATTTGCTGTTAAAGTATTATTTGAGTTTTGTATTAGGGCACTTAGAAATCCCATTTATAAGGATTTGGTTTTCGAGATATTAAAAAAGCATGTAGGTGTGCTTGCCGTAGGTGGTGCGAAAGTTTTAGCACAAAATCTAACCGTAATCGTATCAGGAGGAGGGAGAATATTAGCACTTCTTCCTATTGCTTGGGATGTATGGGGAACAAGAGATGTGAAAGATTATCAATCAATTGAATTTAAACCAAAGTGTTGTATCAAGAATTAAATTTTAAGAAAAATTTATGACTTATAAATGTCCAGTGTGTAACGAGACAGGAACAAATCAAGAGTTCATTTATTTAGGTAATCAACAAATGCAACATAAGGTTTGCGGCAATATTTTAGAAACTGCCGCTCAATGTCCCAACGGTCATATTATGATTGCAAAACGAGGCTTGTTTGAAAAATTGATACCAGGGATTGCTGCTATTAATTTTTTCCGAGGTAAGACCCCTGTTATTTGTCGAGATTGTGGATTTAAAGGAGAGTTGACCAAGGACTTTAATATTGTTCTCTTTTTTGGCAATAAGAAAACAATTAATAAACGAAAGTAAGGAGACTCTAATGAAATTGATATGCGATCCACCTCGTCATGCTTTCCTTATTCATTTTGTAAAAGACCAGCACTCCTATTTGTTCCAAAGGATTGAATCGGAACAATACTTTGACGTTATTGTAAATCCCGAAACTAATCCGATGACTCTCGTGTCTATTGAATTCAGAAGCGGTGGCATAATCTTACCATTTATCAATTCAAACGACACGTTCTCCATAGGCGAATTACTCCTCCATTCTGGTTATCAGCAAAATATATATTACTTCAATTTTGATTCGTATAATGAACCTCAAAACTGTTTTAAATGGAAAGTGGCTTCCGGATTAACAGTACTGGTTTCCAAACCTCCCCCTCCGATTCATTCGGAGTATAAGAGTGAAAATCGTCCGGTTCTTCATAGTCTCCATGTGGATACTCAAATACTTAAGGTGGAAATTGATTTGAGTGAATTTGTAATTAATTTTGGGTGGGATAATTTACATCCATAGATTTTATTTTTATCTCGCAGAGACACGCTCCCAAAATTACGGAGGTGGTATAAGGCATCAATACTCTGACAGAAAAGCAGGAATCTGTATATGTAATGTGAGTAATAAATAAAGATAACTAAGAAGAGGAGATTGTTTTTTTTAGTTTTGTAAAGCAAGATAAATATTTCCTTCTACCAATAATCTTCCATCGGCAAACAACTGCATACCAAATTTCTATCACCATACGCGCTAAGTGTGTAACCTATAAAGGCAACATAGTAACGGAGGTTGTTTTTTAAAAGCGAATTGGTAATTCGCTTTACAACTTTCTTTTTCAAATTCTTTCTATATTTTACCGCACAAAATTTTATCAACTCTATGTCCACACTTACTATAACTCTTTCGGAACAACAACTATCAAAAGTCGTAGAAGCATACAGAACAATTCAAGAATTTCTTTCGTCTGCAATATCGCCCAACGAATTGTATCAAGAAGAGTTTCTTCGTGGATTACAAGAATCAGATGAAGACATTCGAAGCAAGAATTTGAAAGAAGTTCATTCGTTCGATGACTTCATTTCCTAAAAGAAAACTTCTTCGGACAAATCGTTTCTTTCGAGATGTTAAACGACTAACGAAAGAAGTTCAGTAAGAAGCATATTCCATCGCGGGAAAATTACAAGAAGATATTTTTCACCAAGAACTCAATGCTCGTGAACTTGTAGGGTATAAAGGATATTATCGTGTTGTTGTTTTCAGGGATTACCGAATGATATTTTCCTATGACACTGAAAACGTATTTCTTCGAAGAATCGGACACCGAAAAGATATTTATAGAAATTTAGAATTGTAAGACAAAAACCCTTCGTTAATTTGTTGAAGGGTTTTTAGTTCTATAAGCCGAAATAGAAATTCCCTCTACACATAATCTTCCATCGGCAAACAACCGCAGTATTCGGATTTGATGCCGCAACAAATTTATGAGCAATCAACGGAACGTTATTTCGATACACAAACATTACACGTTATTGCAGTGATGCAAGTAGTCGAACGCAAGGAAACACGTTTAATGGCAATATCATACGACGAGTTTCCACATCACATTGAAATAGTAACGATACATCCAATTAAAAGAAACCAAATTATCAACCGAGTAAAAGCACAACGATGGATAGAACAGTAAAACAGAGTACCACATACGACGCCCAAAGTGATAGTATGTATATCTTCGCAAAAAAAGGTTTTGAAGAAGAAGTTGTAGAACTTGTGCCGGGGGTGAACATAGAGTACAACAAAGCGGGAGAAGTTATCGGTATTGAAATTTTGCGCGTGTCAAGATTTTTTCACGATGTATTGCAACCGGCGAAACAAACGAAGTCTCATTCAATGGTCAAAGAGGAATCTGTTTCTTATAAATCAAAAAAGAAGTCGAATAGATAAACATAGACGTAAAAGGCAACCCGTTATAAGTTGCCTTTTGTGTTTTGTGAAAACGAAATGGAATTTCGTTCTACAACATTCTTCTCCAAATTTCTTTCTCTATCTTGCCGCAAGTTACATTACAACTCCTACAACGAAATTATGTTGCAGGAGTTTTTTATTTTGTGTCTGGTTTATGATTTCTGAAACATTACAAAACAAACTCGATACCATTCCCACCAATCCCGGCGTGTATCAATACAAGGATGCCGATGGCAGAATTATTTACGTCGGGAAAGCGAAGAACTTACGAAACCGCGTTCGCTCGTATTTTCAATCTTCGCGAAATCTTGATGCAAAAACTGTCGTCCTTGTTTCCAAAATTGCCGATGTGGAATTGATTGTAACGGATAACGAAATCGAGTCGCTTATTCTTGAACAAAATCTTATCAAGAAATTCAAACCGCGGTACAACGTGGTGATGAAGGATGATAAAAGTTATCCGTTCATTGTCATTACAAAAGAGCCCTATCCGAGGATTTTTGTAACGAGAAAAATATTTCACGACGGGTCAAAATATTTTGGTCCATATACCGATGTAAAAAATATGCGGGAGTCGTTGAAACTTATTCGCGAATTATTCAGGGTGCGGAGTTGTAATTTTTTTCTTGACGCAGAAGTCGTGCGCAAAAAGAAAGTACGGCTCTGTTTGGATTATCATATCAAAAAATGCGATGGTCCGTGCGAAGGATTGATTTCCGAAGAACAATACAACGCATTGATTGACCAAGCGAAACAAGTGCTGAAAGGAAAAAGCGTTGCTCTTGTTCACCAACTTGAAACGGAAATGGAGAAACTTTCCCAAGCAATGCAGTATGAAGAAGCGGCAGAGGTGCGTGATAGAGTTCGCGGGTTGCTGCAATACGCGGAAAAACAAAAAGTCGTTGATACCGATTTGAGCGATAGGGATGTGTTTGCTCTGGCGATTGACGGTGATGATGCGTGCGGCGTGATATTCAAAATCCGTGAAGGGAAAATTTTAGGAAAAAGACACTACTATCTTTCCAACGTGGAAGGAAAAGGTGAACCGGAAATCGTAGAACAACTGATGGAGCGTTATTATCTGGAGGCGGATTATATTCCCGAAGAGATATTTCTTCCAACGGAAATTGAGAATGAAGAAACAATTTGTAAATGGTTGAATGAGCGGAGAGCCGAGAGCAAGGAGCGAGGAGTTCGGAGCGTGGAAATTGTTGTTCCTAAAATTGGCGACAAAGCAAAATTGATTGCAATGTGTGCAACGAATGCAAAACTACTTTTGCAAGATTTAAAACTCCAAAAAGAAAAACAGAAAGATTTTATTCCGCATAGTCTTCGTTCGTTGCAGCGCGATTTACGTTTACCAAAACCCCCACGACGCATTGAGTGTTTCGATAATTCCAATATTCAAGGGAGCGATGCTGTTGCCTCAATGGTCGTCTTTGTAGATGGAAAACCAAAGAAAAGCGAATACAGAAAATTCAAAATAAAAACTGTGGTTGGCGCGGACGATTTTGCGAGTATGAAAGAGGTGGTGTTCCGGAGATATAAACGTGTACTCGAGGAGAATTTAGCATTACCGGATTTGATTGTGATTGATGGGGGAAAGGGACAACTCTCATCGGCGATAACAGCGTTGAATGAGTTACAAATTACAAATTACGAATTACGAATTACGAATTACGAATTACCAATTACCAATGGAGTAACGGAGAATTGGAGTGATGGAGTCGAAAAACCCCAAATCCCGAACCGCAAACCTCTCCGAAAGGAGTCCTTCGGACAAACCACTGTCATCGGTCTTGCAAAACGTCTCGAAGAAATATTTCTTCCGAATGAAAGCGAAGCGATTCTTCTTCCAAAAACATCTTCAAGTTTAAAACTCTTACAACAAATACGGGATGAAGCACATCGGTTTGCCGTTGCGTTTCATCGTTTACTTCGCGAAAAACGGACGCTGCAAACAGAGCTGGATTTGATACACGGAATAGGGAAGAAGCGCGCGAAAGAATTGCTTGAAGTGTTCGGTTCAGTACAAGGAGTAAAATTTGCAACCGAAGAACAACTTGCGGGGGTCGTGGGGGAAAAAGTTGCATCAACGATTAAAGAATACTTTGAGGTTGAAGCAGTGGAAACCCATTAGGTATGACAGAAATGGTTCAACGTTTTTCACTCATTTGTAACGAACGCAATTCGTAATCCTCTTTTGAAATGATTGACCTTGAAAAACACGATTTAAAAAGCAAATATGTTTTTTGCAGAACGCTTGTGTGCGTAAGGTATTTTTAATACATTTTACTCGCATTTTTTAGGAAATACTATGGCAAGAAAAACAACTTCTACTGAAAAGGTCAAAACTTCTTCCCCCACCCCCCGAACAGGTCGTACAAAACATATCACTCATCATTGTGTCTATTGCGGTAAAGAAACCAAAATGGCTATTGTTGGTGAAATGGAAGGGACGCAAAATAAAATGTGGTATAAATGCACCCGTTGCAGACATATGAGTTTACTTCAGCAACAAGTGAAGGTGAACCCCAATGCTGTTCTCGCACAAATTGATTTAGCGAATTGTATTACCTATAAGCCGGATTTGGTGTACTCCGTGGGACAGTTTATTTTCCATAATGATTTGAAAGATGCAGGTCGCATCGTTTCCAAAGCGCGGACATCGAGCGGTGGAGATGCAATCATTGTAAATTTTGAACGTATCGGAAAAAAGACGTTGATTGAAAACTTACGAGGAGATTTTGGATTTGAAGCATTTTAAGATTCGCATGAAAGGAGGTGACGCGTTTGGTAGGAATTACCATTCCCGAAAACGAAAATATTGATAAGGCGCTCCGCCGATTCAAGAAAAAATATGAACGGGCAGGTGTTTTAAAGGAATTCCGCAAACGCACTTTTTTTGTAAAACCATCAGTTCAAAAACGGATGGATAAAAATCGTGCCGTTCGTCGCCAGTCTCGGTTACAAATGGAAATGGATTAATCTCATTTCCAAACGAAAAGCAGAAGAAGAATTCTTCTGCTTTTTCATTTTAAAATTTTGCTATAAAATCGTACGCCTTCTCGACGGGAAGAATTGTCCGCTCTCCCGTTTTCCTGATTTTTATTTCTACGTTGCCTTGTTTCAGGTTTCTATCACCAACGATAAGTTGCAGAGGCATCCCGAGTAAATCTGCGTCCTTAAATTTAAAGCCGGGTGAAACTCCAACTCGGTCATCAAAAATTACTTCGATTTTTTCCGAGGTGAGTTGTTCGTATAATTTATTTGAAGCAACAATAACATTTTCGTTTTCTGCATTCACGGAAATCAAATGGACAAGAAATGGAGCCAGCGCTTTATCCCAAATAATTCCGTTTACATCGTGATTTTGTTCGATGTGACAAGCGGCGATACGTTCTACACCAATACCGTAACTTCCCATAATAATGGGAAGTTCTTTTCCCTCTTCATTTAAAACTGTTGCATGCATTGCATCGGCATATTTAGTTCCAAGCTTGAATATATGTCCGAGTTCGATTGCATTGATGATGCGAAGTTCTTTTCCACAATGCGTACATAATTCACCCGTCTCGACAATACGCAAGTCAGCATATTTTGAAACGGAAATATCTCTTTCCAAATCTATGTGCGCAATGTGGAAATCATTTTTATTTGCACCGCTGATTAATTCATTCGATTGCTCTAACCGCTTATCAGCGATGATTTGAAAATTTTTCAATCCGATTGGTCCGATAGAACCGGCATCCGCTCCTGTGAGGTCGAAAAGTTCTTCATCGGAATATGCACGAAACTCACCACCAAGTTCGCGCATCAGTTTTGCTTCATTCAATTGGTCGGTTCCACACATCAATATCAATGTCGGTTTTCCTGCGACATTATACACGAGAGATTTTGCGAGACGAGTTGTCTCCACTCTCAAAAATTCTGAAAGTTGTTTGATTGTTTTGATATTCGGTGTGAAGAGTTGTTCGCGCTTTTTACTTTCCGGTAATCGTTCAACCCTCGGAGCGTTAGATACTGCCACTTCGAGATTTGCTGCATATCCGCAATTATCACAAACGACTGCCGAATCTTCACCACCTTCGGCAGATTCCAAAAGGAATTCCTGTGAGCCGCTTCCTCCCATTGCTCCGCTTGATGCACCGACGATAAAAAACTTCAATCCGCAACGGGTAAATATTTTTTTATACGCTTCTTCATGCAGTGCGTAACTTTTATCTAACCCTTCCCACGTGTAATCGAGTGAGTATGCATCTTTCATCGTGAATTGCCTGCCACGTAAAACTCCTGAACGGGGACGCGGTTCATTTCTGAATTTGGTTTGAATCTGATACCATATTTGCGGTAACTCTTTATACGATTTAATATGATTTTTTGCAATGTGACAAATTATTTCTTCGTGTGTTGGAGCGAGTACCAAAGGGCGGTTTTTTATTTGGAACAAAATATCGCCAAATGCCTTGACGCGACCGGTTTCTTCCCAGAGTTCAATTGGATTGAGCGCGGGAAGATGAAATTCCTGTCCGCCGATGGCATTCATTTCCTCGCGAATAATGTTCATAATTTTTTGAAGAACTCGAAAACCGAGCGGAAGAAAAGAATAGATGCCGGCTGCAAGCGGTCGCATTAATCCCGCCCGCATCATCAGTTGATGGCTTGGAATTTGTGCATCGGATGGAATTTCTTTGAGTGTTGGGAAAAAACTTTGTGATAAACGCATAGAGTATGAAAAATTTTGGTGTGCAATATAAAAAAATATACGGAGAGCGAAGATACAACCGGTTGAACCCGGAATACTTTTTCCGCTTTCTAAATACAAACAATCACTTCAAGAAAATCACAAACTCACAACTATATCATTAAACAAATTCCTTTTCACTTTCCTTTCACTTATATTTCCCGCCGAAAATGAAACGTTCAATCAGATTTTATTTGTATTTCACGGTCATTGCAATCTTTTGTTCAGAAGGTTTTGCGCTTGACCCGACGAAATCTCTTCTTCAATACGGGAGAGATGTGTGGCAGGCAAAAGACGGATTTACCCCGTTTGCCATTCACGCTCTGCATCAAACCCGCGACGGCTATTTGTGGATTGGAACGGATGAGGGACTTGTCCGCTTTGATGGCACTCAATTTACGACATTCAATAAAGCCAATACGAAGGAACTTCTTGTTAACGCGATAGTTTCGCTTTCGGAAGATGATGAGGGACAACTCTGGATGGGGACATTGGGAAGCGGAGTTTTAAAATACAAAAACGGAATTTTCACCCGGTTCGATACTTCCACAGGTTTACCGACGAACAATATTTTCAGCATCTTCGTTGATAGTAGAAATACTGTTTGGGCTGGAATGTTAAATTACGGATACGCGGAATTACAGGATGGAAAATGGAAATCACATACTGCTCGCGCCGATTTCCAATTTAATAACGTCCATTATATTTCCGAAAATATAAAACATGAACTCTGGTTCGGTTTTGGAAATATTGGGAAAAAAAATAAAGGTAGCGATACGCTTCAGTATTACACTATACCGAAAAGCGGGATAATTCACACCATTTGTTTTCTTGACGACGGGACACCTCTTTTTGGACATAGAGAAGAAATTTATACTCTGGTAAATGATTCCGTGCGTTTGTTTTTCAACGAGGAAATTTCGCTGGGAGGAAACATTCGCTGCCTTCTCAGGGATAGAAGAGGAAATTTATGGATTGCTTCCGAAGGGGGCGGTTTGTTCCGGTACACCAATGGTGTGTTAACAAAACTGACGAAGAAAGATGGACTCTCGAGCGACCGCGTAATTTCATTGCTCGAAGATGCAGATGGAAATCTTTGGATTGGAACCCGTGGCGGCGGATTGTACCGATTACGCGACCGGAGTATTCTGACTTATTCTGAAGCGGAGGGATTGAGTAACGATTTTGTTTACAGCGTTTTTGAAGATAAACATCAGATGCTTTGGATTGGTACACGATATGCCGGTGTAGATGTATTTAAGAATGGAAAATTTTTTCGTAACTATTCCGTAAAAGATGGTCTGGCGGGAAATCAGGTGCGTACTATCTGCGAGGATAACAACGGAAACATCTGGCTTGGTTGTGATGATGGGATAACGTGCTTTCTTCGAGATAAGGCGGGAAATGTTATTTCTCAAAAATCGTACCGGAGTCTTTCAGCGCCATCAACGAAAAAAATCGTATCAAATTACCGGGCATCGCTGAAAGATTCAAAAGGAAATTTGTGGTTTGCGGGGTATGGCGGCGGATTGGTCAAGTTTACCAATGGTGAACTGAACTATTTCAATTTACCAAAGCACGAAACCACGTCAAACAATTTCATTCGTGTTATCACCGAAGATAAAAATGGAATTCTCTGGGTGGGAACTCAGGTTGGAGTGAACCGGCTCGATGATACAACATTTACGCTCTACACTATGAAAGATGGATTATCGCATAATGAAATTTTTTCACTCACCGTAGATGAAGAAAACGCTCTCTGGATTGGTACGTATTCCGGCGGGTTAAATCGTCTGAAAAATGGAAAATTTATATCTATCCAGAAAAAAGATGGTTTGTATGATGATGTTGTATTTTCTATCCTTGATGATGGTGACGGAAATTTTTGGATGAGTTGCAATAAGGGAATTTATAAAGCAAGAAAGCAGGAACTTCGGGATTTTTGTGACGGGAAAATTGCCGGTGTTACTTCTATTTCCTACGGTGTTTCCGAGGGAATGTTAACTGCGGAATGTAACGGAGGTTCGATGCCCTCGGCATATAAACTGCGAGACGGGAGATTGGTTTTTCCTACCGTTCAAGGATTTGTCGTTGTTGACCCGGCTTTTATTCCATCAAAAAAAACTTTTCCTAAAACGTACGTAGAACAATTAGGCATCGAAGACAGTATTATTTTTTCCGGAGATTCGTATAATTTGCCTCTCGGGAAAAGGAGGTTAGAAATACAATTCACTGCGATTGAATTCAGCACTCCCGAAAGAATTAATTTCCGGTATATGTTAGAAGGTTTCGATGAAATTTGGAATGAGGTCGGTTCACGCAGAAAAGCATTTTATACAAATCTTCCGCCGGGAAAATTCAGTTTCAGACTCAATGCATCGAACACAAACGGAATTTGGAGTTCGCAAATTTCTACCGTAACAATTTTTGTCCCGTCATATTTTTGGGAAACGTGGTGGTTTCGTTCGTTCGGAATTGTCCTGCTTATTTTTATGACGTACGGATTTGTAAGAAGGCGCGAGAAAAAAATTCACAGACAAGAGCGTCAAAAATTAGAATTGCAGCAACAAATCATCGAATTGGAATCACGAGCCCTTCGGGCGCAAATGAATCCGCATTTTATTTTTAATTCGCTGAATGCAATTCAGGAATGTATTCTCACCGAGAAAGAAGATACAGCGTGCGAATACCTCACCAAGTTCGCGCGGCTGCTCCGAATGATTCTTGAAAATTCTGAGAAATCTTTTATTTCACTTCAACGAGAAATTGAAGGGTTGCATCTCTATCTCGATTTAGAAATGTTACGGTTTGAAAAAGAACTCACGTATTCCATTGATGTTGATGAACAGTTGAAGGCATCAGACATTAAAATTCCACCCATGCTCATTCAACCGTTTGTGGAGAATTCTTTTTGGCACGGTTTAGCAAACAAAGTGGGGGAACGCATAATACAAATCAGTGTTCAAAAAAATGAAAACGACTTACTGTGTATTGTAGAAGATAACGGCATCGGGCGGGAACGCGCTTCATCATTTGTGCATCCGCTCAAAAAAGGATATGAATCGAAAGGAATGCGCGTAACACAAGAGAGATTAGAAGCAATGCAAAACATTGGCCGGGAAAATCCACCCGTACGGATTATTGATTTATATGACGAATCGAATCAGCCGCACGGAACAAGAGTGGAAATAACGATACCAATTACCAATGGAGAATGAGGAATTAGGAATTACAAATTTTGATTTACGATTTACGATTTATTTTTCACATTGAATACTATGATTCGCACTATAATAATTGACGACGAAAATAAAAGTCGAAACGTGCTCGTAAAGTTACTCGAGAAGTTTCACGCCGATACTGTTACCGTTCTTGCGCAAGCCAACTCTCTTGAAACCGGGAAGCAGGCAATTGAAGAGCATAAACCCGATTTGGTTTTTCTCGATGTCGAGATGCCGCCGCACACCGGATTTGAATTACTGCAACATCTCACGAAGATTGATTTCAACGTTATCTTTGTAACCGCGCATAATGAATACGCAGTAAATGCCATTCGTGTTAATGCGATGGATTATTTAGTGAAACCGATTGACAGAAAAGAACTCGCTGCCGCTGTTGAAAAAGCCCGTCATCAAAAAGAAAGCGGCACACTCCCGAAAGATTTACAAACACTCTTTCAGCGTATCAACTCCTCACAAAAAAAAATTTCCTTCCCAACAAGAAATGGAATAGTATTCGCACATCCCGACGAAATTCTCCGCTGCGAATCAGATAGCAATTACACGTTCATTTTTTTTACCAACGGAGAAAAACATCTTGCACCAAAAACACTGAAAGAGTTTGAGTCGCTGTTGAAGGAATTTGATTTTATCCGTATTCATCAATCCCACCTTGTCAATCCGAAATACATCAAACAATATATTCGAAAAGGAGATGACGGCGAGTTGATACTTTCCTCGGGTGATAAAGTGGAAGTCTCCCGCAGATACAAAGAGGAATTGATGAAGGCGATGGCGCGGTGAAATGCGTAAAAAATATTTACTTCTCCTCGTAATTTTTTTAATCATCAGTCGTTTGTTTTCTGACAATTTTATTTTCCATTCCAACGAAAATTCGTATTTTCACCACGCATTTTTTTAAACAAACTTAGGATTTGAATGTTCACTTTATTACTTATCATCGAAATCATCGTCAGTTTTCTCCTCATCGTCGCGGTATTAATGCAAGCAAGCAAAGGGGGCGGGCTTGCGGGTGTGATGTCAGGAGGGCAAGTGGGAACAATGTTTGGCGTACGACGTACGGCAGATTTTCTCAGTAAAGCGACAACATGGCTTGCTGTTATGTTTGTCGGTCTTTGCCTCGTGATGAATCTTTTCTTTCTCCCAACACAATCCACAAATCAGGAAAGCGTAATTCAGGAAGGCGCCCCAGCCTCCTCGCAGCAGCGATAGTTTTCAACCCTGCTCCCAAATTTTTCATTGTGCGCCCATGGCTCAATTGGTAGAGCAGCTGACTCTTAATCAGCGGGTTCCAGGTTCGAGTCCTGGTGGGCGCACTGCTATTTTTTAGTCGTGGTTTATATTTGTGTTTTTCCCTTCATTATTTATTATTCGTCGTTGAATAGTGGACAATCGCTTTAAAATTTCTCCGGACAAAAATAGTTTATAGTGATGTCCTTAAAGGAAGAATATTTTGTTCCTCATCACTCTTTTCACTGTTTTTCATTCCCATCTGTTGGAACAATAGTGTTGCGAGGAAAGGATGCAAAGGATTTGCTTCATCGGATTTCTACGAACAATGTTCAATCATTGCAAACCGGGGAATGGATGAAAACTATTTTAACAACAGAGAAGGGGAGAATCATTGATGTTGTGATAGTGTTCAATTGTGGAACACACCTGCTTCTCGTAACCAGCGATGATAAAGTTACTGAAGTCGAAAAATGGATTGACCGGTTTATTATTACCGAAGATGTTTGTGTTGAAAATGTTTCCGAAAGATTTTTTTATTTTTCACTCACCGGAGAAAATGCTGAACAGTATCTGCGTAATCTCTTTCCGAATTTTCAACTCAAAAATGTCCAATCTTTTTTTTCTTCAAATACAGAAGCGCCAAACTCTTTCTTAATTTTTCGGGATACACAATTTACTACACCGGTATTCACACTCTTGTTAAACGAAGCGGAAGTTGCGCGGTGTTCGTTTTTCCTTTCTGAAAATCCGGTTTATGAAATACTCAGAATTGAAAACGGCGTCCCACGATTCAATGTTGATTACTCAAGTAAACACAATCCTCTCGAAGCGGGGTTGCAAAAATACGTTTCGTTTTCAAAAGGATGTTATGTGGGGCAAGAAGTGATAGCGCGATTGGATACATATAAAAAAGTGCAGAGACGGCTTGTTGGTTTTTCGTTCGGCGCAATTAATCCTTTGGATGCCCGGAATGAAATTTTTTTTGAACACAGCGATGTAGCCGTATGGACGAGTTCCGCTTTTTCTTCGACGAAAAACGAATACATTGCGCTCGGGTATTTGAATAGCGACATTCCTGAAACCGCAACGCTTCATACATTTTCGAAATCAGATGAGCACGTTCCCGTAAATATCTGTTCACTTCCTTTCGTTGATAATTGAGAATGGAACGGCTTCCAGAAAAAATTACCGGAACGAAAGAAGAAATTTATTTGGAGTTATTCAGACAATTTCATTCCTTACTTGCCGGTGAAAAAAATGATGTTGTCATTTTCGGGTTAACTTCTTCATTATTAAAGATGCACTTCGAAAGTATTTCGTGGGTTGGATTCTATTTGTTGAGAGATAGCGAATTAATCGTGGGACCATTTCAAGGTAAACCGCCGTGCATTCGTATTCAAATGGGAAAAGGCGTTTGTGGAACAGCAGCAAAGCAACGTTCGACAATTATCGTTCCCAACGTTGATGAATTTCCCGGGCATATTCGTTGCGATGCAGATTCTCGGTCGGAAATAGTTGTTCCGCTTTTGCAAGATGAAAGATTAATCGGTGTTCTCGATATTGATAGTTCATCGCTTAACTCATTCGATGAAATAGATAAAAAATATCTTGAGCGATTATGCAATGAAATTGCGATTCTGATTTCAAACCACAGTGAATAAAACTGCGTTAGTTACCGGTGGTGCGCGCCGGCTTGGAAAATATATTACGCTCGCTCTTGCTGAAAACGGGTTCGATATTATTCTCCATTATCACTCATCCGGCGATGAAGCAGAGAAGGTGAGAAAACAGATATTGAAACTTGGCAGGAAATGTTTTCTCGTTCGGGCAGATGTGGGAAAATCCGCAGAGATAAAAAAAATGTTTCAGAAAATGAAAAAGCATTTTCGACAGATTGATGTTGTAATCAATAATGCCGCTACCATTGAACGAGCAAACCTTGAGCAGACCACTGAACAATTGTGGGATAGAATTCTTTCGGTAAATCTGAAAAGCGTTTTTTTAATATCGCAGGAAGCGGCAAAGTGGATGAGAAAACAAAATAACGGGATGATACTGAATATTGCTTCTCTCGGCGGAATACAGGCATGGAAAGAACATCTTGCATATTCCGTGTCAAAAGCGGGAGTCATTCATCTCACAAAAATTTTAGCAAAAGAATTAGCCCCGGCAATTTCAGTAAATGCAATTGCGCCAGGAACAATTGAAATGTCCGATACAGACAATCGTACCAAGAACATCAAACCGTCATCCATTCCAATGAAACGATTCGGGAAGCCGGAAGAAATATGTTCGCTCGTTGTATTTCTTGCTACGAAATCCCGCTACACGACAGGACAGGTTTTTGCGATTGACGGCGGTAAATCCATTTTATAAATATTTATCAATATTCTTTCATGGCAAAACAAGTACGAAAAAAAAACACACACCATCAGCAAGAAAATTTTTTGTCAAATCTTTCTACGTTAAAAAAAGATTTTCTTGCCGTCGGAATCCTCTACCTCATCACGCTCGTTCTGTTTTCGGGTGTTGCATTTAAGAATGAAATCTTTTCGGACAGTGGCGATACGGCAACTGCCCACGCCCTGACACAAGCGGGCAAAATTCTTGAAGAGAACGAACAAATCGAACCGCAGTGGTTTCCGTATATATTTTCGGGAATGCCATCGTTCGGAAGTCTGATGTATCTCGCAAAGGATGTTAGCTACCTTACCATACTTCTTCACTTCTTCGGAAAGATAATTTTTTTAGGCGCGGAAATGAGTTGGATGTTGCTGCATTTCTTTTTGGGCGCGGTAGGAATGTATATGTTCATCCGGCAATTGGGCTTACGGCATTTTTCCGCATTTCTTTCCTCATTGACAATTTTATTCTGTCCATTTGTTATTGGGCTCGGACAGGCAGGACAAGGTTCGAAATTGATGGCTTTGAGTTATGTCCCATTTTTACTTGTCGCAACTTTGTACTTATTTGAAAAAAGAAATTTATTCAGTCTCGGTGTATTAGCGGCTACAGTCGGAACGTTGATGTTAACGAATCACGTTCAGATAGTGTACTATGGATTTCTCATTGCCGGGATGTATGCGCTCTTGCTTGCTGTTTTTGAAATAAAGAATAATCCTAAAATTGCATTAACACAGGGAGGAATGTTTCTTGGCGCGCTCTTTATCGGATTTGCGATTGCATCTTTTATTTATCTTTCCACTTTGGAATACTCTCAATTTTCCATTCGGGGCGGAGGCGAAGTTGGCGTAAGTGGTGGATTGAATAAGGACTATGCAACGAATTGGTCATTTCATCCATTAGAAACACTCACCTATTTTATCCCCTCATTTTTTGGGAATCCTCCGGAACACTTGTATTGGGGCTGGATGCCATTTAATGAATCAATAACGTATATCGGAATCATCCCATTTATTTTTCTTGCCTTTGCGTTAGTAATGAAAAGAAACAGAACGGTTGTTTTCTTTTCATTATGTTCATTGGTTTTGCTTGTCATTTCATTTGGAAAACATTTTTTTGTGTACGATTTGCTCTTCGAGTATTTACCATTCTTCAATAAATTTCGTGCGCCGCATATGATTTTACTGATGATTCCAATTACCGTCAGTGTTGCTGCCGCCTATGGAATCGAATGGTTACTTTTTGAAAGTTGGAATAATGATAATGCTAAAAAGAAAGACGAGTTGAAAAAATGGCTCCTCGTAACTATCGGAGTTTTCGGGGTGTTATTACTCTTCAGTTTTGCTTTGAAAAGTTCGTGGTTTCCTGAAACAGCATTTTTGAAGGAAGGGGATAAAGAGCAATATTCCGTTGAACAAGTTATCCAATTGAGAGAGGTTCGGTTTGAAGATTTAAAAGCGGATTTCACAAAATTTGCACTTCTTTCTCTCGTAATTCTCGGATTGATATATTTTTACATTGAACGAAAAATTTCGACAACGGTTGTTGGTTTGGCTCTCGTCATCGTTTTTATGATTGATTTGGGAATACTCGATAAGCCGTACCTCAAAACATTCCCACGGCAAAGTGATGATGCATTTCCACCGACACCGGTAGTCAAGTTTTTGCAAAAAGATACATCGTTGTATCGCATCTTTCCGATTGAGCAGTTTCGTGCGCACGATAATTCCTGGATGTATTTCGGTTTACAAACCATTGGCGGTTATTCACCTGCAAAATTGAAGATGTATCAGGAGATGGTTGATTCATGTTTGTATCGTGGCTGGGAACCGGAGTTTCCCTTGAATATGAATATTATAAATATGTTGAATGTAAAATATCTCGTGTTTCAAGGTCGCCTTCCCGAGGATAAGTTTAATTTGGTCTATGCAGACCAGAAAAAACCGGAATTGGTGTACGAAAATCCGAATGCATTGCCGCGGGCATTTTTTGTAGATTCCGTTATCGTTGCAAATAAAAGTGAAACATACCGGCAATTAAATTCACCTGAATTTAATCCGCGTTCAACTGCGCTTATTCAGAAAACATTGAATATAAAGACAAGCCCTCCGCAAGAGTCATCGGTGAAAGTATCGAGTTTTGGAGCGCACGCTATTACATTTCAGACAAAAAATTCATCAACATCACTCCTCGTCATCAGTGAAATTTTTTATCCACCCGGGTGGCAAGCATATATTGATGGTGAACAAACGGAGATATATCGCACAAATTCTATTCTTCGGTCTCTCGTCGTTCCCGCAGGTTCGCACACGATTGAAATGAAGTACGAGTCGGAAACGTATACTACAGGACTCACCCTTTCGTATGTTGGCTGGGGCATTGCTCTTCTCCTGATGGGGGTCGGATTTATTCGAACAAAAAAACTCTCTCAAAAAGTAGCGAGTGAATCTATCGTCGAATAGTTTTGACGAAAAAAAATCACACAAACTCTCTAAAAATGTTGAAATAGTTTATTCTTTTCATTAAATTATTGCCGAAAATTGACGATAATCTATTCCGTATAGGTACAAAAATATTTTTATTCACAAATTTAGTTCTACTTCTATGAAATCAATTATATCACATCCGAACCGTTTCTCGTTTTCTTTTTCATTGATAGTTTCATTGTTATGCTTGATGTTTTTCACGAACAGCAGTTATGCAAGCCAAATCAAAGCAATTGCTTCAGGGGATTGGGGCAGTAATGCCACATGGGATTTGGGACGAATACCTCAGGCAGGAGATACAGTCCTCATTGGTTCTGATATGGGTAGTACTGATTCTATCATTGTAACAATAAGTTCTAATGTTTCCTCGATTGATTCTCTTGCGATTGATGTTGATGGAATGGAATCGGAACTGCTTATTATCAACAATAGTCTATTAAATATTGTCGGTGGAATTTCGATTGATGGCGCACTGACTGTCGGGAGCGGTGGAGGACAAATTTCGCTCGGAGGTGATTGGATCCGAAACACTACGTTTACTCAGGGTTCGAGTACTGTTACCTTTTCCGGAAACAGAGACCAAAGAATCGGCGGAACTGGTTCAACCACATTTAATCACCTCACCGTAAATAAAACTGGCGGCACGGTAACAGTTTCACGCTCTTTCACAATTCAAAACGGCAATCTTCAGATTATCAACGGAACACTCAACCTTGCTGATAAGGCAGCGAACAGAGGTGGTACAATTGGGGACTTCACACTTTCTAATAATTCAACTTTGAGATTGAATGCAGACAATTTTCCTTCGAGTTATACAAATTATACTTTAAGCGCAACGAGTACGGTTGATTATAACGGAGCTGACCAATCCATTGCCACTCAATCCTATGGAAACTTATCTTTAAGTGGTTCAGGTAATCCGAGTACTACAGATTCACTTTTAGTCAGGGCGAATTTTACTATTGGTTCCGGCGTGACATTTACCGGAACGTCTTCGAGGAATTATCGGATACGAGGAAATTATTCGAATAGTGGAACATTTTCCACCTCTCCCAATACTACAGTTATTTTTGATGGTTCTGGTTCTCAAACAATTACGGGTGGTAATTTTAGAAATTTGACGCTGAACAACTCAGGTGGTATTTGTTCGTTAAAAAGTAATATCGGAATTGTTAGTGGTAACGTGGTTATTTCTTCTGGGACATTAGAGTTGCAAGGGTTTACATTGAACAGAAGTGCCTCTGGTGGCACATTTACTATTTCGGGAGGGGCAACCTTAAAAATTGGAGGAACAAATACTTTTCCCTCAAACTTTAGTACGGTTTCCTTAAATCAAGGAAGTACCGTTAATTATAGTGGTACAAGTCAAACGGTGAGTGCGCAAACTTACGGTAATCTATCGTTAAGTGAATCCGGAACAAAAACCGCAGGGGGAAGTATTGTCATTAAAGGAAATTTTTCGAATAGTGTAACTTATGACGCAACGTCAACAACAACTTCATTCAGCGGTAATTCCACACTCTCCGGAGGGGGAACATTTAATTTTGGCAATGTAACGATTACAGCAACTGATACAATCAATGATGGTGGACTCACGGTGAAAGCGACTGGTAATTGGACTAATTCCGGTTTGTATGTTGCAAGCGGAACTGTTGAATTCAATGGCTCAAGCGCACAATCAATTGGAGCGAGTAATTTTAATAACATTACATTTTCAAATGGCGGAACGAAAAATATTTCTGATACACTTACAGTTACGGGAAATTGGAGTAATGCATCGTCAGCAGTTGCTACATCGAGCGCTGTTACCTTCCGAGGAAGTAGTGGGCAATTAATTTCAAGCAATTCAGATTTTTCTGCCATCGTGGTTAATAAAACAAGTAATACAGTTTCAGCATCTACCAACATTACTGCAACCGGTTCGATAACTATTTCGTCTGGTACTTTTTCTGGAGGGACGAATACGATATCGGTAGGGGGGAACTGGAATTCAAATGGTGGCTCTGTTTCAACGAGCGGGACAATATCCATAACCGGGAATTTAATTATTGGCGGCATTGTGACTTTTTCAGGTTCAGGGAATATAACTTGTACTGATTTTACTATCAACAATTCAACAAGCATTTCTCTTGGTTCGACTTCACTTTCATTAAGTGGTAATCTTACAAAAGACGGAACACTAACGCCGGAAACCAGCACGATAACAATGACTGGTTCCGGAAAAAGTATAACAGGTACAAATGTTGCATTAAACAATTTTGTGGTTTCCGGCTCTGTCTCGACTGCAAGCAATTTATCTTTCTCGGGAAATATTACTAACAACGGGACTTTTTCTGCATCGGGTACAACAGATATCGCCGGCGTTTCAACGTTTACCGGGGTTGCTACATTTAATAATGTCAATATTAACTCAACAAAAAGTTTAGCTTTAGGCGCGAATACAACATTAGAGATTCAAGGTACTTTTGCGAATAGCGGTACATTCACAACCACAAACAACACCTCGAACACTGTTAAATATTCCTCAGCCTCAATTACAATTCTCGGGACGACATATCACAACCTAACTATAACCGGTGGCAACACCAAAACGGCTGGTGGAAATATTACTCTTAATGGTAACCTTGCCGTTGAGTCTTCTTCCACGTTCGATGGGTTGAGCTCAAGTGTTACCTTCAATGGGACAAATACTCTTTCAACCGCAGATGCGGGTACATTTCAATTTAATGATGTTATCATTAATAGCACCAAGTCACTTGATGCAGGATCAATATCTATACTTGTAAAAGGGAATTGGACGAATAATGGTACTTTCTCGGGTTCGGGAAGTAGCACCGTAACATTCAATGGTTCATCACAGCAAACATCAAAAAGCGTATTTAATAATTTGACCATTTCGAGTTCCGGAACAGTAACAGCGACCGGGAATTTAAGAATCAATGGAAACTTTAATATTAACTCGGGAACCTTTGCAGCAGGAACCACAAGCGATACATTGAAAGGAAATTTTACACGCAGCGGTGGAACGATTGACCCTTCAACAAGTACTTTTGTTCTGAATGGTTCATCAGGGCAAACATTATCGGGAGCCACATTCAATAATGTATTAGTAAATAATTCGAATAATATTTCCCTCGGCAGCAATCTTACGGTAAATGGTACCTTAACAATATCGTCCGGGGATATACTTACCGGTGATGAAAATGGAGTTATCCTTGGTGCGAACGGAAGTTTGAGTGAATCTGCCGGAAACACTGTAGTTGGTAAAACAACGACAATGCGAAATCTTAACACCATTGGGACGACATATACTCTTGGAAACATTGGCATCGAAATCAGTACTGCAAGTGTACTACCTGGTACGACAACCATTACGAGATATACGGGAACTTCTTTGAATGGTGGAGGTTCATTTTCATCAAACTCCTCCATCGAACGTTATTTTAATGTTGCGCCGACCACAAATTCAGGATTGAACGTTAGTATTACTTTTCGATATGATGAACTGGAACTCACTGACCACTCAGAAAATACTTTATCATTGTGGCGCTCTTCAAATAGCGGAACGACATGGACCGGACTTGGTGGAACTGCAAATGCAGGAGATAATTCAGTAACTGTCGCAGGAGTAAATTCATTAGGTTACATAACCGCTGCCGACGTTAATCATCCATTACAGCCCAATTCTTTAACGGCGAGAGTTTATCGGGATGCTGATGGAAAATCCAGTACTTCCAATGATTGGTATGGGAAAAAATGGTTCATTCAATTACGACGCACAGATACAAATGGCGAAATAGTGGGGCAAGTTAACGGCGATTCAATTCTAATCATTGATACCCTCTCGGCAGGAACGTACGTTGCGTTAGTTTCCGATAGCGCGGGGTGGTATCATCTCTCGAATCGTGTAAATAGTGGAACGATTGATTCATCCTCTGTCAGTTCAAAATCAATTTCCATTTCGGGAGGAACCTCGAATCTCGTTGAGTTTATGAATTTTCATCCCGGCAAAATTACTGTTCGAAAATATTTAGACAATGATGGAAACTTTTCCACTTCAGATGATAGAAGTGGAAAGAAATGGCATTTAGTTATCTATAAAGGTTCCGTCTCTGCGCAAAATATTCAAAGACAGGTTACCTCCGATAGCATACTCGTGGATAGTTTACTTGGCGATGGGAATTATATCATCGAAGAAAAAGATAGTATCGGCTGGGTGCATCTGGGCTACATTTCAAGCGACTCAACAGTGGAAAATACTACTAACCAAGTTTTGATGACCATTACCGATGGACAAACTAAGTTTGTCAATTTCGTTAATCGCGTTAATCTCAACTCAATTGTTATCGAAAAATATCTCGATGTAGATGTAAATTTCGCAACGTCAGGAGATAGACAAGAGAAACGATGGCACCTCACTGTTCGGAGAGGGTCACTCTCAGGAGATATTGTGGCGCAAGTTGATAGTTCCCGATTAGTGGTAAGTGGACTTGAACCTAATCAGACGTATTATGCTATCGAGGCAGATACATTAGGTTGGAGACCCCTTGGATTAATTTTCAAACAAAATGGAAATGTTGTTGATAGTAGCGAGAATTCTTCGAAGTCCGTACAAATAACATTTACAGGAGGTGGAAACACTGCGACCGTTCAATTCATAAATTCGAATGCAGACTCGGCGTACTTTATTACATTCAGCCAAACAACCGACCCTGCAGGTTGGGGAAAGGGTGGTTCAAAAGTTGCAAAAATATTAAAGAAGGCGCCAACAAAACCGCCAACTGCGAAGAAACCTATCATTAAGCCAACAATTGGCAATATACTTGATACGGTGTTTTCAAAGATATACGGTAAATTATCGGTGAGAGCGAATATCGTGCCTTCATTAGTTGGACTGAATGAGAAGAAGATTCCTAACGGTTTATATTTGGGTGTTCCGAGTGAGGCATTAAATTCAAACTTAAAAGCCCGTGCCGATACTGCTGTTTTTATGTTTACGAAAGATGCAAAAGCATTTCGTTCCTTTGTCAATCATGATGGGTCTGCACGGGGATTTGACGGCAATAATAAATCTGCCGAATGGAATTTGGTACGTTCCAATTCTAAGAAACCTTCTAAGTTTAAAGGCGTTGTAAAAGCGAAAAATCCCAAAGATGGTACGAATAACAAACTTGCTGGAGAACTTGCTGCCCTTCGAATGAATATGGCTCTCTATGCTTCCGGCGTTCTTCCTTCCGGTTATACCGGTTTCAAATCGCTCATCTTCGATATGGGAAATGATTCTCTGAATGTATTGAACGGAAAGACAATTGAACAACTGGCTCTCATCGTGGATACAGCATTAACATTCTGGACTCGTTATTATTCAAATCGTTATCCGACAAGTAACGCATTTTATGAAACACTGCATGTTTCATTGACGCGCATAAACAAAGCTTTTCTCGATACGGTTGATTCGAATGATTTTGTGCTGAATGACAATGCTATTCAGTGGTACTCTCCGCTGAAATTGCGGTCAGGTATCGGCAAGCCGCTTTATCTTTCTCCGTTTCTTCGTTCGACTGGAAAGTCAACGACCTCTGATGTTGTGAACACATTGCAGAGCAACACTCCGTCAAAATTCGAACTCTATCAGAATTATCCGAATCCGTTCAATCCGACAACCACAATAGAGTACTACCTCCCTACAAGTGCGTTCGTTACGCTCAAGATATTTAATGTTCTCGGTCAGGAAGTAGCAACGGTATTGAATAATAAGTTAGTTGAAGAGGGTTACGATGAAATAAGTGTAGATGCCTCACGATTATCGTCGGGAGTGTATTATTACCGTCTTGCTGCAATTCAATCCAATAACAACGTAGATGAATTTGACCGTGAATTTGTTCAGACTAAAAAATTCATTGTCATTAAATAGTTCATTGGATTACAAAGATTTTATTTTATTCTTGTTATAAAAGGGCAGGGAAAAATTATTTATGAATATTGTTAAAGCACTCTCAAAATTATTCTACCTCACAACATTTTGTTTGTTAATTGGAGTTGGTTATACATCAGCTCAGGTGAAGCGAGCAATTGCATCAGGAGAGTGGAGTAATTCTTCAATATGGAGCCCAACGGGCGAGCCCTCTTCCACGGATAGTGTCATTGTTGACCAAACAGGATTAGGGGACTTTATTACCGTAACGATATCAAACGCGAATGCCACGTGTGCCGCGCTTGTTATTGACCCGGATTATATCGGCAGTGAACTTTCGATAAACTTTGGGAAAGTACTCACGGTATCGAGGAGCATAACAATAAACGGTTCACTTAACTTGTCGAACGGAGCTCAGGTGAATGTAGCCGGGGACTGGACCAATAACGGAATATTCTCTTATGGAAATAGCACTGTAAGATTTTTCGGTTCAAGTAACCAAGAAATAGCGGGCTCGGGTACCTTCGATAATTTTGTTGTGAATAAATCATCGGGAATAGTTTCACTCGTTTCTGGTGATTATTCTGTGAATTCTAATTGGACAGATTCTTCCGGGACAGTTGATCTTGGCTCTTTTAGAATGGACAGAACCGCCTCGGGGGGTACATTTGTTCTGGCGAGTGGCGCAACATTAAAAATAGGAGGGACGAATTCCTTTCCATTAAGTTACAATACCTATACTTTAGCATCAACGAGTACAGTCGAATATAATGGCGGGACACAATCAAGTGTTCCCAACAGAAATTATGGGAACTTGACCTTGACATCGAGCGGTGGAAGTGTAACAAAAACCGCCTCTGAAGGAATAACCGTGAATGGAAATTTTACAATAAACTCAGGGGTTACTTTTTCCGGCGGTTCATCCCGTACGCACAAAGTTGGCGGTAACTGGACGAATAATGGCTCCTACTCAACAGGTTCCGGCAACATAGTGGAATTAAACGGAACAGGAACACAGACCGTTGGCGGCTCATCTGTTACACAGTTCCGTACTTTTCGTGTGAATAAAACATCAGGTTCTGCCATCCTCTCCAACAATATTTCTATCAGCGGAACAGGAGCGAAACTTCTTGTTTCCAGCGGTACATTTGATATTTCAACATATACTGCAAATAGAACATCAGCAAGCGATTCGTTTGCTGTTTACGGTTCTTCAACGTTTCGTATGGAAGGTCCAAATAATTTTCCGTCTAACTATGGTCCCGTTTATTTTTCTTCTAGTTCGACGTGTGAATATCATGGCGCTACGGCACAGACGATTTCCGCACGAAGTTACGGAAACTTGACGTTGAGCGGCAGCGGAAATAAAAGTGTCTCTGCGAATGACACAATTAATGGAACCCTGACGGTCGGTTCAGGGATAACGTATTTCGATAGCCTGACAAGTATAACCACATATTTGAACGGTAATTTAGTTGTAAACGGAACGTATGTTGGAATTGGAACGACAATTTTTTCCGGTTCAACAACATTATCCGGTTCTGGAACTTTCAAATTCGGGAATGTTACGATTACGGGTACGCTTAACGATGGTGGAAAAACCATTCAAGTTCGTGGCGATTGGACCAACTCGGGTGCGTTAACAGCATCCGGGACTGTTCAGTTCGATAGCACACTATCACAATCAATCGGGGCTTCATCATTTTATAATCTAACCGTTAATAAATCAAGCGGAATAGTGAATGCAAACGGAAACCTCACTGTTAACAATGATTTTTCATTGACTTCAGGAACATTTCAAGCGAATTCTGTTACAATAAACGTTGCAAGGAATTGGTCAAGAACAGGAACGTTTACTGCTGGAACTTCAACGGTGATTTTTGGTGGTTCAAGCGCCCAAACAATAACCGGCACTCAATTCAATAAACTTACGATGTCGGGTGATGGATTGAAAACACTTTCATCATCAGGTATAAAAGTTTCTGGATTGTGGACAATAACCGGAAACGGTGGTTATAACGATGGCGGATTTCCTGATACTTTACTTGGAAATCTGGATAACAGTTCTGTATTTGATGGAACGGGAAGTGCAGTTTTCGGCGGTAATGATTCATTGAAAGGAAGCGGTACATTTCGATTCGGCAGTGTAAATATTACGTTTGGAAATTCATTGAATACAAACGGTAAAACAATTACGTTACGTGGAAGTTGGACAAATGCCGGAACATTTATTTCAAGTGATACTGTTCGGTGTGAAGGTACTTCTGCGCAAACTTTAAACACCGCTAAATTTGCATATCTGGTTATTAACAAAACAAGCGGGACAGTTACTTTAGGTGGAACGGATTCTATAACCAATACCCTTACAATTTCATCTGGAACTCTCAATACGAGTGGTAATTCACTTGTTGTTGGCTCTCATCTTTCAATTAATTCTGCTGGAATCTTGGAAGGAAGCAGCAGTACAATTTACGTAGGAGGGAATTGGGGAAACAGCGGAACATTTACCGCGGGAACATCCTCAGTGATTTTTAATAGTTCCTCCGCGCAATCACTTGATGCAACCACTTTCAATACGTTAACATTGAGTGGGAGTGGTGCAAAAACGGCGATGGGGAACATTACCACTAACGGAATATTCACCATTGGCACGGGAACAAGTTTCGTTGAAAATACGAATTCATTAACGACGACAGTCAATGGAAATCTTGTTGCGAATGGGACGTATTTAGGAATTGGCACGACGATATTTGGTGGAACGACGACTTTATCCGGTGTAGGAAATTTCAAATTCGGTTCCGTCAATATCACCGGCACGTTTAATGATGGTGGAAAAACAATTCAAGTTAGAAGAAATTGGACAAAGTCCGGAACTTTTACCTCTTCAGGAACGGCACAATTTGATAGTACGCTCACTCAAACGATAGGAACTTCGAATTTTAACAATCTTGTAACGAACAAAGGAAGTGATAGTGTAAAATTAAGTGGTAATGTTACCGTAGCGGGTTCATTTAATTTAAATGCAGGAATTTTTTCTACGGGAGTTTCGAATAATTCTGTAACAACAACCTCTGATTTTTTCATTAATGCAGGCACGGTACTTGCAAACGGAAGCACAATTACCGTTGGGAGGCATTGGAAAAATAACGGGACTTTTACATCAGGTAATTCCACGGTACATTTTAATGGCGCTGTAACGGAATCAGTTTACACGGCGAATTTTTACAACGTCTCTTTTTCCGGAGCCGGAACGAAATATCTTGTTGGTTCAACATACGCTGTAACGGGAGACGTTTCCATCCTCACACCCGCGATAGTTTCAGCAACCGGAAATGGAACCATTACAATAAGCGGAAATTGGTCCAATAGCGGAACATTCACTCCGAACACATCAAATCTTATATTCAATAAATCCGGAGTTGTAACGTGGAGCGGCAATACCAACGTACATGACTTTTCGATTTCGAGTGGAACAACAATTTCAATGTCGGGAAATGATACCATTATTTTTTCAGCGACAGGGTCATTTACTGAAACCGGTTATCTTTCGGGGCGTATTCGTTATACTCAAAATTTATCTACACCGAGTACAAACTATACTTTCGGAAATATTGGAGCGACATTAAATTACACCGGTTCTTCACCCGGTTCAACGACGATTATCAGAACGACCGGAAGCACTGCTTCGGGACTTTCGCAAGCAGTATCAAGATTCTACTATATTTTCCCAACGACGAATAGTGGTTTGAATATTACACTTCTTGCGCGATATAGAGATTCAGAATTAAATGGTCAAACAGAATCTGCTTTAAAGCTTTGGAAAAGAACAGAAGGTTTAATTTCCTGGACAAGACAGACTTCCAGCGTTGTTGATACGAGTGCGAACACACTTACTCAGTCGGGTATTACGAGTCTTTCAACGTGGGGTATTTCTGCTACCGATGTGCGAGTTTTTGATGTTACCTCCGGAAATTGGAATGACAGTACATCGTGGAGTCCGGCTGGAATCCCAACATCCGGTGATAGTATTTACATTCCTTCAGGAAAAGTTTGCACAATTCCCGCTGGATATTCAGTTGCAATTTATAGTTTAAATAATTTTGGAACGCTTATTTCTTCAGGAAGCGACAGCGTTACCGTTACGTCGAATTGGGTAAATAACGGAACGTTCACTCCAAGTACGAGTACGGTAAAATTTTCTGGGACGAACCAATCAATCTCCGGCAGTTCATTCAATAACGTATTATTCAGTAATAGCGGTACGAAAACTCTCAATGGTTCTTTGAATATTTCAGGAATAGTTCAGATAAATTCCGGAGTTACTGTCAACGGTGGTTCATATACTCATTCCGTTCAGGGAAATTGGGCGAATACCGGAACATTTACCTCTACGGGACAAGTAAGTTTTTCCGGAAGTAATCAAACTATTTCTTCAGGAACATTCAATTCGATTGCACTGAAAGGTACGGGGACAAAAACCATAACCGGAAATTTAACTATCAATGGGAATGATTCGATTTCATCTGGGGTAATTGTAGATGCAGGAAGTAACTCTCTCTCCGTTGCAGGGAATTGGATAAATCAAGGTACGTTTATCAACACAGATGGCACAATAACTTTTTCCGGAACCACACAAACGATTTCTTCCAGCGCATTTGGGAATGTTATTTTCGCCGGCAGCGGAATGAAGACCGCGACGGGAGCGCTTGTCATTAAAGGTAATGTTACGATTAATTCCGGCGTTACATTTGTTCCCGGTGCTAATATTGATTCCGTGAGTGGTAACTGGACAAAGAACGGGAGTTTTGACTCTACCGGTTCGACGGTAGTCTTTAATGGAACGAATACACAAACAATTTCTTCATCAGGATTTCACTCTGTCGTATTTGTGAATAGCGGGGTAAAATCAGTGTCAGGTGCAATAAATGTTGGCGGCGATTTTACGATTGCTTCCGGTTCCAGTTTTTCCGCAGGAAATTTTACTCATACCCTTCGCGGGAATTGGACGAACAATGGAACATTCACACCGAATAGCAGTACACTGGTATTTTCAAAATCCGGAACTGCAACTTTTTCGGGAAGTACGACAGTAAATAATTTAACTGTCAATAGTTCTACCATACTTTCCGTGGTAAATCCAGGTGTAATCACATTGAATGGGACGTTAACGGAAAGCGGTTATTTAATGGGAAGAATTCAGAAAGCAGAAACGATTTCAAATCTTAATGTATTATACACATTTGGCGGGATTGGGGCTAACATCATCGCAGCGACGGGGGCGACTCCGCTTGGAGCAACAACTATTATTTCTTATAGGAAAGAAATTCCTACCGGGTTTGCTTCTAACCAAGCAGTGCAAAGGTATTATTCTATTACGCCAACTAATGGGTCTTCCAATATAACGTATGGATTTCGTTATAAAGGAACACAGGAACTGAACTCACAAACTGAAACTCAATTAAAATTGTGGAGAAGTACGAACAATGGAACTCTTTGGTTGCGGGAAGCAACCAGTACGGTGGATACATTAAGAGATTCACTTTCGTTGCTTTCATCGGACATTTCCACTTCTACTACCATATTTGCAATATCACCGATAGGAGTTCGTGAAGTTAATGTAAGTGGAAATTGGAATGTGGATACGACGTGGAGTCCTACAGGTATCCCGACAAGCGGTGATAGCGTTTATATCGCCGCGGGGAAAACGGTAACGATTGCCGGAAGCGATTCTGTTTTTGTTGGTGGAATTAATATCGGTGGAACATTGACCTTTGCAAGTAATGGAGCGCTCACCGTATCGCGAATGTGGAATAATACAGGAGGAACAATTAACAACGGAAGCGGAACAATTTATTTTTCCGGTTCGCCTCTGCTTTTGAATGGCACATCGCACTTGCGAAGCGTGGTTATTAATACCGGGAAAACACTCACAATGTTGTCGGGTTCTTCACTTGGTATTTCTCAATCATTAACGATAAACGGAACGTTGGATGCCTTAACGTATACTCCCAATACGATTCTCTACAATGGGCTAACATCGCAAACCATCACACCCGCCACTTATCATCGTCTTGTTGTATCGAACGGCAATACCAAATCGTTATCGAGTTCGGTAACGGTTTCAGATTCTCTTCGCATTGATACGCTTACAACTTTGAGTGATAACGCTCAATCATTTACGGTAAAAGGGATTGTTCAAAACAAAGGGACATTTTCCGGAACAGGAACACTCATTTCAGGTGGAACTGTAACATTGACAGGCTCCGGAACATATTCGTTGGGAAGCGTTCAAATTCTTTCTACCATGAATCTTACCAGCGGAAATATCGCCTTAACTTTAAATGGTGACCTGAGCAATAGTGGAACTTCATTTAGTAATACAGGAACCGTAACGTTTGCCGGAACCAATCGAACGATAACCGGTTCGAACATTCAATTTAAAAAACTGAAAATAACAGGTTCTATCAATTCCTCTGCAAGTATCACCCTTACCGATTCTTTCTCTATCACAGGCTCATTTGTCTCTTCTGCTTCAACCGATTTTGGCGGAACTACAGTTCTGACAGGTTCTGCAACGTTATTCAGCTCAACGATTAAAAATACCGGCAACAGCAATACCGATACGTTGATACTTGCACCAAATTCCTTATTGGAAATCAGGCAAAGTCTTTCCAATTCAAGTGGAAACGGACGCCTCACCACTGACCAGAACACATCAAACACCGTTTGGTATTCTTCCACCTCTTCGAGCATCGTAGGAATCACATATCATCATCTTCGATTAACAGGCGGCGGAACAAAGTTTGCTGCCGGCAATATAACCATAAATGGAAACTTTTCTGTCGATTCCTCCTCCACCTTTGATGGTCAAACATTTACCACGGTTTTTAACGGAACATCAAACACGTTATCCTCAACTCCTACCGGTAGTTTTCAATTTAATAATTTAACTATTAATAGTGGTAAAAGTTTAAATGCTGGTACGCTCTCATTCTCTGTTCGTGGAGATTGGACGAACAATGGTACATTCACCTCTTCGGGGACGGGAACAGTAACATTGAATGGAACCACTCAACAACTTTCCCGCAGTTTGTTTCAAAATATGATTCTTGGCGGCTCAGGAGTAAAAACAGTAACCGGGAATATGATTGTCAATGGAAATATAACCGTAAACTCAGGAGCGACAGTTACTTTTAGTACGACGACGATTGATACCGTGAAAGGAAATTTTACGAATAACGGTTCGTTCATTCCAACAAACAGTACGTTTGTTTTTAATGGTACTTCTCCTCAGACAATTGGCGGAAGCGCATTTGCATTCAATAAACTCATCATTAATAAAACGGATAGTATCATTCTCGGCGCAAGTGGAAATGTGGATGACACACTTCGATTAATTTCTGGGAAAATCAGAACGAACAATAATATTCTTACCCTTGGTTCTACCGGAACGCTTATTGAGTCAGGCAATAATAAAATTTCCGGAATCCTTCGGACAACGCGGAATGTTTTTTCCGGTACTCCCGGGAACACCTTTGGTAATCTGGGGTTAAAGATTGTAGCAGTAGGTAATGCGCCGGGCTCGACTCAAGTAACTCGATACACAGATACGACATTAAACGGCGCTGGAATTTTTTCCAATAATAAATCCATCCGCCGCTTTTTTGACATCGTTCCGGTTACCAATACGAATTTGAATGCAACGGTTGAATTTTACTATAACGCAAATGAAATTTTCTTACCGAACGAAGAAAGTAAACTACGACTGTGGAACACTTCCGATGTCGGTACAACGTGGAATATCATTCCTGGCTCTGTGGTAAATCAATCTGCGGATTTCATAACCGTCAACGGGGTAAATAGTTTGAATCGGCTCACGGCATCATCACTTACCCTTCAGCCGAAAACGGCCATCGTGCGGATGTGGAGAGACACCGATGGAATTGATTCAACGGTTAATGATTGGGTTCCAACATTCTGGGGGATGGAGGCAAGGCGAGGTTCTTTGATTGGTTCGCGAGTAGGATTTACTGCTTCGGATTCCATTCTGATAGTGGATACTCTTTCGGACACAACATACTACGCGGCAACCTTTGACAGTTCACGATGGACAAGAAAAGCATATCGGCTTGATGGTACGTTAGTGAAATCTACAGCGAACAATGTTCAATTCGGTTTTTCAAATACGAATGTGCGTACGGTAGAATTTTCTGCTTTTCATCCAAGTACGCTCACGCTCCGTTTTGTGAAAGATGGTGATGGAGATTTTTCAACCAGAGACGATACCGTACAGATTCCCTGGGATTTTACTCTCTACAACGGTTCAGTTCAATTGTTGCAGCGAAAACGACAAACGAATGTTTATCAGCTAATTGACAGTTTGTTGGAGGATTATGCATTCACTGCCGAATCCCGAGATAGTTTAGGTTGGATTCCACTTGGGTATTTCCTTGATAGTGCAGGAATTTCTTCGGCTGTCCTATCGGGTTCTCGTCCGGCAAGAAGGACAATCAGTACTTTTAACGGTCAGCACTACACGATTACGTTTGTTGGTTATGCAGCAAACGCAGTTATCATTAGAAAATTTCAAGATTCTGATGGAGAATTCTCTACTTCGAATGATAGGGGAACTAAACCTTGGAATTTAAAAATATATAGACAGCGCGAAGGTCTTTCAGACACTTTGGTCGGTGAGGTAGCCAATGCAAGGGAATTGACAGTTACGAACTTGCCGGACGGTAACTATATTGCTACCGAAGCTGATAGTGCAAGTTGGCGACCAATCGGTCATATTCTTCGTGGCGTGCCGGTAACAGATACGTCGCGCTCTGTCTCTTTTTCTATCAGTGGCGGTGATACCACTCGTTTTGATTTCGTCAACGTTCAATACAATACCATCGTCGTAAAATATCAGGTTGACCGCGATAATAATTTTTATAATGACCAATTTCAGGAATCCTACCCTTGGCATTTACGTGTTCATAAAAATTCTCCTTCAGGTATATTATTGGGGAGTATCTCGGGAACAGATCCTGCCGATACGATTCTCGCTGTACCAAACTTGCTTGATGGCATTTATTACGCAGTTGCCGTTGATTCGAGTGGCTGGAGAAGGTTAGGAAATATCTATTCCCAACGTTCTCCGGAAAAAGATACCAGTTCAAATGTTACCGAACTTCGCGTAGATTTGATAGGTGGAGGGAGAACAGCAGTTGTTACCTTTGTCGGTTCCAATGCCGATTCTGCTTCGTTCAGAACACTAAAACAACTTTCCGACGGTGTTCGTGGAAAAGCGCTGAAATTGAAATTTAAGAAAGGGAAACCACTTCCCGTTCATACCGATGCAAATATCAGAGATACAGCTTTTGAAAAAGGGTTTCCAAAAAAATCTAAAAAATTGATGATACTTGGAATGGAACAAACAAATAAAGATAGCGCAAAAAAATATGGTTGGATACTTTTTAAGAAAGCGATAAGCATCGGAAAGTTTTTACCGCAGGGAACCTATCGCGGAGGGTTTGATTTTATTGACCTCAGTAATTCAAAACTCTTCCGCAAGGCATTGAAAAACCCGAAAGTTGATAAATATTCCAATAAGATTGCCGCGGAATTGGCTATTCTTAAATTGAATATTATGGCAAGCGAAGGTGGGGTAACGCCGCCCGGTTTTGGAAAATTGCGATTCAATGAGGGAGGAGCAAATATTCATCAACTTAACGGATTGACAGTTGAACAAATCGGAGGAACTCCTGTCTCAGGTGGAGGTATGTTACCTGGCTTACTTGATTCTGCGCTTACGTATCATAAAACGTTTTCATCCGACTTCTTTTACAAAGCCACCGATGCACTGACAAAAATAAACGAAGCCTTCTGGGAAGCGGCAAGCACGGACGACACTATTACCGTTATTCCCTTGAAATTGAATGGCACTAAGAAATTGAGTGAAATAGATTTTCTTACGACAACAACTTCAAAATCTAACTCTCACAATAATTTCCTAACGACATATCAAAAGCCGGTAACGTTTGAGTTGTTCCAAAACTATCCGAATCCTTTTAACGCTTCAACAACGATTGAATATTATCTGGCTGATGATGCTGTCGTAACATTAAAAATCTACAATATTTTAGGTCAGGAAGTGAAGACGTTAGTAACAAATCAATTCGTTGAAGGCGGCTGGAATGACGTTGATTTTGATGCATCGAACCTCGTTTCCGGTGTATATTTTTACAGAATATTCGCTGCTATTGCAGATGACGAAGGTTCTGCAACAAAAGAAGAATATGTCCAGACGAAGAAATTAATTCTTCTGAAATAATTTTATTTTCTCAAACAAGTGAACGCCGTTAAGTATATTTCTTATCGGCGTTTTTTTTTCCTTACGTTCTTAAAAATTTTCTTGCACAGAAACAACGAGAGATGTATATTTGGCACGCTTGTTGAAAAAAATATGACTAAAATAACACACATGCTGTCACTCTCCATCTTCAACATTTGTATGAATCGTCAATTACCAATTTTTCGTTCAGATTTTTTTAAGTTTCTTTTTTCCACTCTCGTTTTCCTCTCAGTACTGAGCACCACAACGCTTGCGATTGACCGTGTCGCAGTGAGGTCAGGGGAGTGGAGTGATCCCACCATTTGGACTCCGACTGGCGTACCTCGCGATACTGATAATGTCATCATCTTGGATTCCAGCGGTTCACCATTATTTATTACGATTGAAAACACAAACGCAAATTGCGCGTCTATTCTTTTAGATTCGAATGATGTGGGAAGCATACTCGATATCCGCAATCTTAAAGTACTAACTGTTTCCGGAAGAGTGCTGGCACGCGGATTCATTCGGACTGAAAGTGGTTCTACAATTAATGTCGGAGGGGACTGGATAATAAACGGGGATTTTATAGCAGACTTTGGAAGTACGGTACGATTCTTTGGTTCAGAAAGCCAAACGCTCGCCGGTGCAGATACATTCGCGAATTTTGTGGTTAATAAATTGAGTGATACCGTTACATTGACGAGTGGAGATTTTCTGGTGAAAAATAACTGGATAGATTCTTCTGGCGTTGTGAATTTTGGCGATTTCAAAATGAATAATACCTCAGGTTCCGGAACTTTGATATTATCCGCCGTTGCAACTATTAAAGTCGGTGGAAATAATTCATTTCCATCGGGATATAGTTCATATAACCTCGATTCATCAAGTAGTGTTGAATTTTCTGGCGGGGCACAGCCAATCCATAATCGTAATTATGGAAACTTGATACTTTCTGGTAGCGGTAACAAAACAACTCAAGAAGCGATTGTGGTGAGGGGAAATTTAACAATAGGTACTGGAACGGTGTTAATTGGAGGTTCTTCACGCACGCACCGTATTGGAGGAAATTGGATAAACCATGGGCGATATACAACCGGCGCGAATAATGCAGTTGAATTTTATGGAAGCGGTACACAAACAATCGGCGGGGATTCTACGACGCAATTCCGCATACTTCGAATCAATAAACCAACGAATTCCATTGCTCTTCTTTCGAATAATATTTCCATTAACCTGACAGGCGCAAAAATTTTAGTTACGAGCGGAACTTTTGATATTTCCACATTCACTGCTAATCGAACAACACTTAGTGACTCGTTTGTTGTTCAAGGTTCGGCGAAATTCCGTTTAGAAGGAACAAATAATTTTCCTCAAAATTACTCTACAGTTGTTTTTTCACCATCCTCAACGTGCGAGTATTATTCTTCTGGGAATCAATTAATATCAGCGCGAAATTATGGTAACTTGCAATTAAATGGAAACGGAGTAAAGACCGGCAACGGAACATTTCAAGTATCAGGCGCTTTGGCTATCGGCTCAGGGGTAACATTTAACGATAGTTCATTTGCTGTAACATTATCGGGAAATCTTGAAGTCGCATCGGATGGATTTTTTAATGGAAGTGATTCAACGCTCTTTAATGGCACTACCACCTTTATCGGAAATGGTTCACGTTCTTTTCATACTGTTATACTTTCAGGAATACTTATCGACAGCGGAAAATCGTTTACCGTTACCGGCAATTGGTATAATAGCAATACCTATAATGCAACCGGGTCAGTAGTATTTAATGGTTCTTCAACCCAATCCATCTCCGGAGGTAATTTTCACAACATCACCTTTAATGGGACTCAAAATAAAATTTTTACCGATATCACGAACGTTTCGGGAAATTGGTCTAATCTTGGTAGCGGAATCGTTTCAAGTAATCAGATAATTGTCTTCAACGGAAGCAGTAAGCAGACAGTAAATAATGGAACCTCACAATTCGGAAATGTTACGGTTGATAAAACCGATACTCTTTTAGCCGCAGGCAACCTTACATTCTCTGCAAGTCTCAATTTATCGGATGGAATTTTTTCTGACGGAGGATATGAAATTCACCTTCTTGGAAATTTCTCAAACGAATCACAGTATTACGGAACCGGAGGAATATTTTTTGATGGCACAACGGTACTTTCAGGAGGGGGTGGATATAATTTTCGAAATGTTTCTATTACTAATTCACTTAATGATGGCGGTGAATCAATTTTTGTCCGAGGGAATTGGGATTTATCCGGGACTTATACCGCTTCAGGTACGGTAACATTTTCAGGGACATCAACTCAATCAATTGATGGTTCTAATTTTTACAACATTGCCCTTACAAATTCCGGACAAAAAAATGTTTTAGGGCTTCTCACGGTCACTAAGAATTGGACAAACACCTCTTCAAATTTTAACTTTGCAGGTTCGACTATCGAATTTAATGGTACAACAACTCAGCTGATCGGGTCGAGTAATTTTGACTCCATCAAGTTTTCAAGTTCCGGATTGAAGATTATTACCGGAAATATTTCTCTAAAAAAGTTGACTATTGGTTCAGGCGCAAAATTAAACGGCGGAAATTCAAATATCTCCATTGCACGGGAATGGATTAACAACGGTATATTTTATGATTCTACGAGTACATTGACACTAACGAAGAACGGCACAATGACTCTTGCCGGCGATAGCATGACCAGCGTGTATAATCTTATCGTGTCAGATTCGACATTGCTTGAAATTCAGAATGGCAGAACATTACTGCTCAACGGAACACTCACCGAGCGTGGTTATGTTTCGGGGGTAATCGAACAAACCAAAAATATCAATACGCCGAACAACGAGTATAATTTTGGAAACATTGGAGCGAAACTTTCTTCATCCGGTTCCGTTCATCCCGGAGTTACCACTATTCGTCGAACAACAGGAGTGCTCGCAAATGGTTTTGATTCGAGTCAGGTAATAAAACGCATCTATATCATTCGCGCTGAGAATGACTCAAACCTGAATTTGACACTCACACTTGCGTACAACGAAAATCAGGAACGAAACAGTCAGGTGGAAAGTGATTTACGGTTATGGCGAGCTGAAGAAAATAGTCCGGTCTGGGAGAGGATTAATAGTTTACCTAATCCCGATAGTAATCTTGTTCGCGCGGTGAATGTTCAAAGACTTTCGCAATGGACATTTTCGTCCACCCGTGTTCGCAGGTTTGTAAAATCAGTTGGCAATTGGAATGTAGATACGAATTGGAACCCTCTTGGAATACCTACTTTAGCAGATAGTGTATTGATTATTGCAGGAAGAGAGTGTATCATACCGGAAAATTATGAGGCATTTGTCGGCTCTATAAATATCGAAGGAACATTAACAATCACTCAGGATGAAACATTAAATGTTGCCGGAGATTGGGTTCGCTCAGGTACTTTCAATGGAAATTCAAGTCTCATTAGGTTCGTTGGAACAAATCAATCCGTTGCGGTTTCTGATTTCCATCACATTTCTTTTACCGATGGAGGAACAACAACACTACTTGGAAGTATGTCAATCAGCGGTAATGTTTCAATAAGTTCCGGTGATACAGTTACAGGCGGTACGCACAATTTTTCTGTTCTTGGCAATTGGTCAAATAGCGGCGTATTTTCTTCGAGTGGAAATTCAACGCTCACGTTCAACCGTAATGCTGCACAAGAGGTTTCATCAAGTCAGTTCACGAATGTAACATTTGCAGGCAGTGGAACAAAAACGGTAAGTGGAAATTTAAATATCGGTGGAGATTTAGAAGTTGGTGCGAATGTTACCGTTAATGCGTCTGCATCTTTATCCGTGGCTGATGATGTTACCATAAATTCAGGCGGTGCATTTAATGGTGGCTCTCAGACTCACTTTGTCGGCGGCGATTGGACTATCAACGGGACGTTTATTCCTTCCGGCTCAACGATAGTATTTAACAATAGTGGGAATCAAACGATTGCCGCTTCCAAATTTTCCAATGTTACCTTTCGTGGAAATGGAACAAAAACAATAGGTACATTTTCAGCGTTAGGGAATGTCATTCTTGATTCAGGCATCGTTCTCAATAGCGGTTCAACGGTAGATTCGATAGGGGGAAATTTTATTAACAATGGAACATTACAATCAACGGGAACAATGGTAATGTATGGTGATGGAAAATATTTGGGTGGAAATGATACTACAGTATTTTCAACGTTAGTTATCCGTGGCGCGATAATTGATACAAGTAACATAACGATAACTGATAGATTGTCAGTTTTAGGTTCTGCGGGGTTTATTCAAACAAAAGGCATTGTACGATTTACCGGAAATACCACACTCGGCGGCTCTGCTGAATTGAACTCCGTTTATATTCAACCCGGAAACACACTCACTTTAGACGCAAACTCCTCTTTGAGCGTCTCCGATAGTTTGTACGTCGGTGGAACGCTTGACCTTTTAACAAATAATCCCACGAACATAGAATTTACAGGAACAAGAAATCAAACAATTCCCGCAATCAGTTATCGAAGTCTCGGTGTATTCAATGGCTTTACAAAATATGCTAAAGGAGATATCACGGTAAAGGGCGATTTCACGATTGATACATTAACAACATTTGATGATAATTCTTTTTCAATTACGCACAACGCACAAAATGGTATCGTAAATAATCGGGGAACGTATTCAGGAAATGGAACGTACAACATTCAATCAAGTTCCTCCTTGAGCGGGGGAGGAGTATATAATTTTAAGAATTTTACTGTAGACAACGGTGTTACCGTGAGTATGGGTTCCCTCGATATTTTTATTCGCGGGGATTATATTAACAATGGTGGACTTTCCTCAACGGGTAGATTTATTTTTAACGGAACGAATCAAAGTATTACCGGCACACAGTTTTACAATGTGTACATCTCCGGAACAGGAACAAAATCATTTACAAACAGCACAGAGGTTTTAGGTTCCGTTGAAATTGAGTCAACGGCAATTTTCAACGGTTCCACATTCAATCATAAAGTAAAAAGAAATTGGATAAATCGCGGGGAATATATTTCGGCAGGTTCTTCTACGGTTACCTTTTCAGGTGATTCTGCGCAAACAATTTCCGGGAGTAAATTTCGTAACCTTGTTTTTGGCGGAAGCGGAACAAAAATTGCAAGTGGAAATTTAACAGTTGATAGTTCTTTGTTTATAGATGTTGGAGTTGAATTCAATGCCGGAAATTTCTCTCATTCAGTCGCCGGAAATTGGACGACGCTGGGTGAATTCACTTCGTTAGGTTCAACAATTATTTTTGATGGGACAGGCAACCAGACAATAGCAGCAAGTTCTTTAGAAAACGTTGTAATCCGGGGAGGGGGTTCGAAAAATACAACAATCGGATTAACGGTTACTGGAAATTTAACAGTCGAATCCGGCGGACTATTTAATCCTTCAAACTCTATTACCATCAGCGGAGATTTGACCATTGATTCAAATGGAATTTTCCTCGGTGGAGGATTTACGCATACACTGAAGGGAAACATTGATAATTTTGGTTCTTTTAATCCGCAGTCGAGTACACTCAATTTTACTAAAAATGGAACTTCAACTCTTACAGGCAATTTGTCGGTAAATAATATTGTTATTTCCTCATCAACAGTTCTTATCGTTTCAAGTGGCGATACACTTACTCTTAGTGGAGCATTAACTGAGAACGGTTACATTTCCGGTTTAATTGCACGAACTGAAGCCCTTACGATTGCCGGAAGTTATTCGTTCGGGAATATCGGTGCAACAATAAATTATACCGGAAGTATCCATCCGGGGGCGACAACAATTTATCGTCATACTGGTTCTGTTCCTCCAGGGTTTGGCGCCACAGAGGCAGTGAAAAGATATTATTTTGTAAACCCTGCATTTGACTCAGTGGTAAATGCCTCTGTGAGATTTTCTTATGATGATAGAAACATTTCTTCAAATGAATTAAACAATCAAACAGAAGCACAGTTGACGTTATGGGAGGGGAACAGTAGCACCAACGAATGGTTAAATCAAATAGCAAGCACGGTAGATGCAGCGAATAATTTTGTTTCCCTCACAGGGCTTACACATTTTTCGAATTGGGCAATTTCTTCTCAAAAAATAAAAACATTTACTGCGTTTTCGGGAAGTTGGAATGACCCTCAGAACTGGAGTCCGAAATCGCTTCCGATTAACATTGATAGTGTTGTCATTCCTTCACTTCGTACCGCAATAATAGATTCAGTCACGATGGTAAGTACAAAAGGACTATACATTGCAGGTACACTCGAAGCAAAATATGGCTCAACCTTAAAAGTATATGGTGAATGGAATAGAAGCGGCGGAACATATAATGCAGAGCCGAGTACTGTTGAGTTCCTTGGGGGAAATCAGACGATTTCTTCAACTACTTTTTCTTCAGTTGTATTAAGCGGAACTTCTTCAAAAACGTTGACCGGAGCAGTTACCGTTACCGGAAGTTTTCGTATCAATTCCGGCGTTACTGTTGTTGCAGGGAATGGATTATCACACAGAATTTCAGGTGATTGGGTAAATAACGGATTGCATAATTCACAAACTTCAACTTTTACATTTGATAAAACCGGGACTGCGTCATTCAACGGGAATACAACATTTTATAACCTTACTATTTCCGTTCAGACTCAACTTGAAGTTCAAAATAATGATACCGTATCCATTGCTTCTGGGGGAACACTGACTGAATCCGGCTATTTCAAAGGCATCATTCGTGCGTCTCAGGATGTTTCATCGGTTGGGCAGGACTATCATTTTAGCAGTATTGGCGCCTCGCTTAATTTCACCGGAATACCGCCCGGACTGACAACAGTAACTCGCATCAGTGGCATTTCTCCACAAGGATTTTCATCCTCAAATGTTGTGCGGCGGTATTATATAATTTCTTCACAGACAAACCCATCAAATGCAACGCTCACCCTACGTTATAATGCATCGCAGGAATTACAAGGTCTTGACGCGTCACTCCTGAAATTATGGAGAAGTCTTAATAACGGAACATCGTGGGGGATTGAACAATCAAGCACCGTTAATACACTAACAAGCGCACTATCCATCGAATCACTTACTGAATTTTCCACTTGGGCAATTTCCGCATCGAATGTGAGAACATTTAACACCACTGCTGGAAATTGGAATTCTGATGCAAATTGGTTACCAACGGGAATTCCGACTTCACTTGATAGTGTTTATATTCCTTCCGCGATGAGCGTTACTATTCCGAGTTCGTATGCTGCAAGCGCGAGGAGTTTATATCTCGCAGGTACCCTTTCTATGAGCACGGGAACGCTTTCAATTTTGCGCTCGTGGAATAAAGATTCGTTGGCAACATTTTCTGCCGGAACAGGAACTGTCATTTTCAACGGCGGAAATCAAAATATCAGTTCAAGTAATTTTGCAAACATTAGTTTTGCAGGAACTGCCTTTTCTACTAAAACAATTTTCGGGAATGTTACCGCTTTCGGTTCAATTGCGATTTCTAATGTTACCCTTCAAGCAGGAACATATTCCGTAAGCGTGAATAGAAACTGGACGAATGATGGCGTGTTTCTTTCTTCCGGAACAGTTTCTTTTTCCGGGAGTGATTCACAAAGAGTTACACGAGGTAGATTCAACGATGCAGTGTTTTCCGGAACTGGAAGAAAATTTTTATCAGATAAAATTTCGTTCCGAAATGTTACTATTTCATCGGGGGCAACGGTCGAGGTTCAGACATCGAATGATATTGACTCCGTTCGAGGCAACTGGGTGAATAACGGGGACTTCATTTCTCTCGGGACGGTAATTTTTAATGGAACAACCGAACAACATATTTCACAAAGTTCATTCAATAGTATTGTCTTTCAAAATAGCGGCGTAAAATATGCAGACGGCAATCTTTCCATGAGCGGGAGTGTTACCCTTTCTCCAAATTCAAAATTTGTTGCCGGACCTTACATACATTCGGTCGGTGTAAATTGGACGAAGGATATCTCATCAGAATTTACTCCGACTGGTTCGACAATTTGGTTTAACGGAACAAGTTCGCAATCAATAAGCGGTAGTAATTTTCATCATATTCGTTTTTCAGAAGTTGGTAGTAAAACCGCCACCGGTAATTTAGAAATTGATAGCAATGTTACGATTGATGCGTTTTCTAATTTTTACGGTGGAAATTCAGACCATACCGTTGGTGGAAATTGGAATGAAACAGGTACGTTTTATACAGGCATCGGTTCTTTAATTTTTACGAAACAAGGAACCGCAACATTTACCGCTACTCAAGGAAATTCTGACGTACATCGTCTTATCGTTCGTCCCTCGACAATGTTAGCTGTTACTTTCGGAACGACAATTTCCATTTTCGATACTCTTATTGAGGAAGGTTATGTGAGCGGGAGAATTGAAACGAGGGCGGTTGTCAATTCACCGGATTATACCTACTCTTTCGGTGGTATCGGCGCTTCAATTCAGATTCCAAGCGTTGAAGATTCGCTTGGAAGTGTTAGGATTGTTCGCTCAAGCAACACTATACCTCCCGGATTTGCAGTAACCGATGCGGTAAAAAGACGATATGAAGTTTATGCTGAAAAAAAATCTGCTGTTGCACTTCTCCAGGTAAAATTTAACAAAGCGCGAGAAGGAAATTCACAAAATGATTCCACGTTGAAACTATGGTCGAGCATAAGTCAGGGAGCTTCATGGAAGAGGAAGCCGCAGAGTATTTTTGATAGTTCCTCGTCAATGGCAACAATAACCGGACTCGATTCTACAGTACAATGGTTGGCGTTCTCCTCAAGCGCAGGAAGGAAGCCAAGTGCGGGAAATGTTTCGTGGAATGATGAATCCGTATGGAGTCCCGGGGGAATTCCAACATTAGCCGATTCTGTGTATGTTCCTCTTGGAACAACACTCATCATTCCTCAAGGCGTTAATGTTTATGTCGGGGATATTCATATTGCAGGAACATTACAAGTACCGAAACAAAGCACGCTCCATGTTTATGGCGATTGGTACAATACCGGAACATTTTTTTCTGATAGCGGAACGGTGAGTTTTGATAGCAGTGAACAGAAAATAGATTATGCAAATTTTTATAACCTCATACTCAAAGGGAACGGCGTGAAGTCGGCAGTAGATTCGTTCACCGTAAAAAATGATTTGGTACTGAATGGCGTAGAATTCCGAGATGCGGGCAACAACATTCGAATTGAAGGCGACGTATATTTTGAAAACTCGAATAGACAAAACAAGCGGGTCATTCCAATCTATTCCGGTAGCGGCGCCACAATTTTTAACGGAGTAACAAAACTCAACGGTGATGGAGACATAACTCTTCACAACGTATTTATATATGGAACGCTTGATGCAGATGATAATGACATAACACTAACTGGTAATTGGAGTGCGAGCGGTACATTTACCTCGTTAGGTACCGTGTCGTTAAACGGAAATGATTCACAGTATGTTTTCACAAATCCAACTGACACAACTCACTTTTATAATCTGGATATCAATAAAGTAAGCGGCGGAGTTATCCAGGGAAGCCGTATTGATGTTTCAAATGATTTTAATTTGCTCGCAGGGTATTTCGACACGCGGGGAAATAATTTGTCCGTGAAGAAGTTCTTTAATTTAAACGACGGAATATTCAAAGCTAATTCGAGTACAATCTCCGTCGGCCGCGATTGGAATAGAAGCGGAACATTCATTCGTGGAACTTCTACGGTTTCGTTCTTTAACACAAGCAATCAACCGCAATCAATTTCGAGTACGCAATTTCACAACCTCACGCTACAAGAGAGCAACACAAAAACATCGAACGGTGCATTGGAAATATTTGGAACATTTCGAATGGACAACGGACGTTTCATTGATGACGGGGATTCCATTATTGTCAGGGGAGATATTTCAATTGCTTCCACTGCGACCTATGATGGTACAGGTTTAATATCATTTCCCTCCACATCGTCTTTTTCCGGTGGCGGAACATTCCAGTTCCAAGATGTAAATATAAGCGGTACACTCAACGGTGGAAATGAAACAATACTTATTAGAGGAAACTGGGCAAACAACGGGGCATTTGTTTCCAACGGGATTGTCCGATTCAATGGCACGAATCAAATGCTTTCTGGCTCTGCATTTCATTCGGTTGAATTTACCAACGGAGGAATGAAAACTATTTTAGGTTCACTCTCGGTAAGCGGTAATTTTTCAATAATGAATAATACGAGTGTTACTGCGGGAAACTTCTCCCATCTTATTCAAGGGAATTGGGATAAGGCATCAACAGGTACCTTTATTCCCAATAATTCTTTGGTCCATTTCAATAGTGTTTTACCGCAAACAATTTCCTCCACAACGTTTCATAATCTACAGTTCAGTTTAAGCGGACGAAAATCTGCAACAGGAGCGTTACATATCCAAGGTAATTTTGAAAACCTCTATCCCTCGGAGTTTTCCGCAGGAAGTTTTCTACACACGTTCGACAGTAACTGGACAAACGCCGGAACATTGATTCCTAACACCAGCACAATGGTATTCACACGCAACGGTGAGGTACTTTACAATGGAGGGATGGATTCACTTAATAATCTTGAAATAAAGCCGCAGACAACATTACATATTATTCCTCCGTCGAAAGTTGTACTCAAAAATTCACTCATAGAATCAGGTTACTTGAAAGGAAGTATTCAGAAAACAGAAAATGTCAATGAGCCATTCCTCGTCTATAATTTCGGTAATATCGGCGCTTCGATGAGTTATAGTTCAACACCCCCCGGTATTACGACGATTGAGCGAATTTCAGGTTATTATCCCGCAGGCTTTGATACAACTACGGTGGTGAAGCGGACTTATTTTATTCGTACGGCAAATATTTCGACTGATGATTCTGTCCGTTTATCATATAACGAAGTTCGTGAATTGAATAATCAGGATGAACCACGATTATATTTATTTTCATCACCGGATACTGGAAAAAGATGGGCGCGTTTAGATAACAGTTTTTCGAATGGTTTAGAAAATTACGTTGGTGTCGGCAGAGTTGACACATTGCAACACATTACAATGTCTTCCCATGGACTCCGGCTATTTGTTGGTACGGGAACGCGTGATTGGTCGGATAGTACCGTCTGGGAACCAAAAGGAATTCCAACGAGAAGCGATAGCGTTTATATTCCTGCTGGCGTATCATGTGTTATTCCTGCTAATTTCAACGGAGCAATTTGCGGCGATATCACGATTGATGGAACACTCGGATTTTTTGGCTCTGACACACTTCGTGTAACCGGAGATTGGAAACGGAACGGTACGTTTTCACGAGGAACAAGCACGATTTCCTTTGAGGGAAATAACTCTCAATCTATTACTGCGACTGATTTCTACAATTTTACCGTGAACGGAAATGGCGTAAAACGAGCCCTTGGTGATATACGAGTTGACGGTTCACTTGATGTACGAAGCGGAACATTTCAGGATAATGGTTTCAATATTTTTGTGAGAGATTACATCATTGTTCAGGGAGAGTACAATGGAACAGGAACATTTATCGTGGACGGAAGCAGCACGCAATTACTCGGAAACGGACAAATCCACTTTGGAAATTTCAATATTCCGGTTGCAAAAGTTTTTACTGATAATGGAAAAACATTTTTCGTTTCGAAGCAGTGGGACAATAACGGAATATACACTGCCACCGGTATTGTAAATTTTAATGGAACAACTTCGCAAACAATCAACCGGAGCAATTTTTACTCGGTTCAATTCTCCAATACGGGAGTAAAAAATGTCGGTGGAAATCTGACTGCTCGCGGTAATTTTGTGATTGAATCGGGAGCGAATATCAATGCTGAATCATTTCATATCGGTGTTTGGGGAAATTGGACCAACAACGGAATTTTTAATCGCAGTGGGAATGGTGTGGATTCTCTTTATGGTTCAGGGAAGAAGATTGATGGTTCGGCTGCGCAAATTACCTTTAACACATTAGTTATTGCCGATTCGATGTACACGACGAAAAACATCCGAATCACCAACGCATTAAATGTAATCGGCAGTAGAAATTTCAAGCAGGCATCAGGAACAACAATCTTCGATGGGACCACTTCCTTTGCAGGTAAGGCACACCTTGTAAATGTTACAGTTCCCAATACACGATTATTGCAACTCGCATCAAATTCTCTCCTTCATATTTCCGGTACACTTTCCGGGAATATTGACGCGACAACGAACTCGTGCACAATAGATTTTGACGGCATTGGTGACCAAACCGTTCCATCCATCATTTACGACACCTTAGTCGTTTCTAATGGTGGTTTAAAAAGTAAAAGCACTGAAGAACAAAATCTTTTTGTTAATAGTTTACTCATCATTGAATCCGGGACTTCGTTTTCAGAAAACGGAGATACGGTTTTGATTCGTGGTAACGTGCTTAATCGTGGGTTATACGAAGGAAATGGAGCAACAGTTGTAGCCAATAACAGACGGAATTCAAAATTGTTCGGTGAGAATGCTTATATCTATCGCTTCCATCATCTCAATCTTCGCAGTAGCGATACACTCACTACCGGTACACTTGATGTGCATATTACCGGTAACTATGTCAGTACGGGAAAACTTGTTTCGCAAGGAAATCTTATTTTTGATGGTAATGGCGGACAAACAATTTCGGCTGGTTCATTCTCACACCTCGTGATTGGGGGAACCGGTGTGGTATCTTTGACGGACACTATTTTTGTTGAAAACTCTCTCACCATTCAGACTGGTGCAGTTTTACATTTTGGTTCCGGACTCAAGCACAGAATTTTTGGAAATATCACAAATAATGGTGCGCTCAACGGAGGAAGCAGTGAAATTCAATTTGTCGGAACATCGTTTACGAATAATGGCAATACTCTCTTCAATACAAGCACGTTTTCGTTAAAGGGCAATGGAGTTCAATCAATTTCCAGTCAATCATTGCCGAGATTTTTTAAACTCGTGCATGATAATCCATTCGGCACAACTCTAAATTCGAACATTCAAGTCGCAGATACACTATTGATGTTGCGGGGTGCGCTTATAACAAATACGTTTCAGGTTCAATTAGATACTTCATCATGGTTAGTAGAAAGCAATAACGGAAGTATTATTGTAGGTGCAGTAAAAACAAAGCGTGCATTATATAAAAACGTTCGTAATTTGCTGAATGGCATTGGGCTTGAAATCTTCCCCACTGATACTACGGTTGGGTTGACAGATGTTACGAGAAGAACAGGGATTAAACTTTCCGGCATCGGTAATCTTCCGTTTTCAAACAGTAAAACAATTGCGCGATATTTCGATATAGAATCTGCAGCGCTCATAAATTTTCAAGGAACAGTTACGGTTCATTATAATACGTTGTTAGATACGATTGGTTACGATGAATCCACATTCCGCGTTTGGACCTCTACCAATGGTGGAACGTCTTCGTGGAATGGATATCCGGATTCCAGCAGGGCATACATTGTTGATGATAGCGTCGTAACTACAGGTGTTCGTATCAATGCTCCGGTAACCCGCTTATCTCTTTCCGATTATAGTAATCCATTGCAAGCGAACACGATTTCATTGCAGTCGTTCCGCGTTCCATCACGAGATGTGAATAATTCAACATCACGCTATGGACAGCGATGGAATTTTTCACTTCATCGCGGTTCTCCAACAGGCGTAACGGAAATTGCAAATGTATTCGATTCAACTGCAACAGCGCCAAATCTCCTCGATTCGACTTATTACCTTGTTCAGAATGATAGCAGTGAATGGGAACATATTGCCTATCGAATTAATAACGGCGATTATACCATTTCTTCAAACTCTGTTTTTCCCGTTCGTGTGTACGGCGGAGTTACCAAGAATCTTGATTTCTTCAATTTTCACAGGAACACAATGACTGTGCGGATGTGGTTGGATGACGATAGTTTGCTTTCTACAACATCTGACCGAAGATTGATTCCTTGGACATTCACACTTGCAAGTTCTTCAACTCTGCTTGACACAACAACCGACGATTGGCATCTTGATAGACTTGTAGACGGTGAATATACATTATCCGCGAAAGATAGTGTTGGTTGGACTATTATGGGAAGTATTCAAAATATAACAGATACTTTACGCGATAGCACAAGACGAATTCTCTCCATCGAAAACGGTTCATCGTACTTCATTGATTTTCTCGTTTTCCCAACGCAAGAAAGTTATCTCACGTTTACACAAGACAAATGGAAAACGGTACCGTCAAAATTAGCGAACCGAAAACCGGCAAACCCGCTCACGCAGAAAAAACCCACAATGGGAAATATTACTGATACGGTTTTCAGTAAAATTTTTGTAAAAAAGAAATTTATTGAAAGAGAAGTCAACGGGAGAATGGCTAAAAAAGAAATCGGCTTAACGCTTGGGCTTCCACTTTCGGAAAAATTATTGAAACGCGATACGCTTGCATACCTGCATATTCTCCATAAGGGAGATAACGTACGTGCATTTCTTGGAAGCGGCTTAACACAAACTGCAAAAGGGTTTGATAATTTACAAGGCGAAATGCGGAATCCTCGTTTTACATCGGCGTGGAATAATAAACTTCTCGGCGAACTTCTTGCCCTGAAGATGAACATTGCAATGAGTGATGCCCGCATAACTCCTCAACGTTTAGGAGATGTAATGTATTCGTCAGGGACTGTTCTTCATCCACTGTTACCATCGCTGGTAGAGAATAAAACGTTGCGACAAATAGCTCTCAATACGGATTCCGCCCTTACGTTTTGGAAGGAGCGTTATTCGATAAGTGATAGTTCCGATACGCTTTTCTTTACGGCACTTTCTCAAACACTTGGAGAAATCAATTCGGCATTTGATACAACAATTTTTCCTTCTGATTTTATTTTAAATTCAATTGACAGCACCTATTCACCGCTTGTTCATAATGTTAAAGGAAGGTTGCTGTATAAAATTCCATTTTTGAAAAAGAATGTGAACATCACCGATACTGTTGCTCTTCCTCTGTATAGTACCCCGTTTACATACCGATTGTACCAAAACTATCCGAATCCTTTCAACGGAAGAACAATCATCCAATACGATTTACCGTACGATGCGCGCGTTTCCTTTGAAGTGTATAATATTCTCGGGCAAAAAGTTGCTACGCTCTTTACAAATAAACTTCACACCGCAGGACCTGACGAGGTTGCGATTGACATTTCCCATTTACCAAGCGGCATCTATTTCTACCAGATGACAGCAAAAGCAACGGAGGCAGCAAATGACACGGGAGAATTTGTAGAGACGAAGAAGTTTGTGTTAATCAAGTAACGAATATCAGATTTTTACCTTTATCCACCAATGAAGGTGAAGTAACTAAATAACCTATATCCAATCATTAAATTGAAAGAAAATTCTTATGGCAGAACCAACCCCTAGTGGAGCGAAAATCACGATTCAACAAGAAATTGATAAACTCGGTAAATCTTGCGTAGCGTTGAAAGAAACAACGAATAAGGTGCGAGATAAACTGGCGCCTGTTCTTCGCCGCGATGCGGCGGGAAAAGGACCGGCAGGTATCTCATCCGAACTCGCTGCCCAACTTCGCGAGGCGAAACAATCTTCACCGATGTTAGAATCGTTATTGCTGCAAGATGAAAAAATTTCCGAAGTGCAAAATACGTTAGGTGACGTATTGGGCGCATTGGATTTCTAATTCATTCTCGCATCATCGTTCTTAATTTCAATTGTATGAATCCATACAATTATTGTTAATTATAAACAAAACAAAGGCGATTTCCTTTCAAAAGAAATCGCCTTCTTTTTTAAAAGGAAAATTTATTGAAATGAGATAATAAGAGAAATGCGGTGGGTGTTTTCGAATTGTTCGAAAACATTGTATTGCGAGAAGGAGTAGTCAACAGCAAATTTTGTTAACCGAATACCTCCACCATACGTCAGCACGCCGACTTCAGAATAACCTGCACGCAACGCAAGCATATTTTTATAGAGATACTCCATCCCGCTATGAACATCGAAACTCATACTTCCCAGATTGAAGTTTGATGCAGAACGACGGTTTTCAAAACGAATGTCAACATCGAGGGCAGGTGCAAATTGTCCGCCGAGTGCATCGAGTAAATATGCGCTTCCGAGTTTTAGCGTTGGGGTGATAAGTTCGTTTCTTCCGGTATTCCACGAAACAAATGTTGTAGTAACATCCTGAAAATTTGCCCCCAGAATAAATTGCTCGCTTGCACGATATCGGGCTCCAATATCAAATCCCACGCCAAAAGCATTATACTCAGCATTTTCTCTCCGAAGGAGTTTTACATTTCCCCCGAAAGAGAGCACGTCTGAAAATTGAAAAGCATAACTCGTAAAAATTGCCCAGTCAGCCGTAGAAAATAATTTTACTCTCGAAGGGTCAATGCGGGCGTTGGGATTATTGATGTCGTGAATTACTTGTCCTGAATTTACATCAATAAGTGCGCCGCGGGTATCGTAATTATCGTCAGATGCAAGACGTATCATACTGATGCCTAATGCCGTATTGTTGCTCATCGGAAATCCCACGCTTGCAAAATCATAGTTAAGCAACGAGCCGAAACGTTCTTCATGCATCAAAGCGAGTTGTGATTTATCAAGATTGGTTAATCCCGAAGGATTCCAGTACCCGGCAGTAACATCATTCACGAGAGCAACCGCAGCTCCCCCCATTGCAAACGAACGCCCGCCAACGCCAAGCGAAAGAAACTCTCCGCCATATTTTCCAATTTTTGTCTGCGCACTGAGAGAAGTTGCTAAACAGAGGAGAGCGAAAATAAAAAGAATGTGTGTTCTAAATGTTTTTTTGTTCATTACGATATCTCCACTGCTCCTAATTCGCGCTTCAACGATTGAATGAACGGATGTTCCTCCACCGAAGAATCGGCTCGTTTTTGATTTGACTCATCGGGCTCTACAACAATTGTTTCCAACCGGAATTTCATTCCATAAACTTTTTCCAATGCCGAGTTAACAAATTCATGATTTTGCTTTAGGGAACTGAGTTGTACTTTATTCGCGCATCCCAACGTCAGCAAACCATTATCAAACTTCATTACTTGTGAATTAGCAAGGGCTGTCCCAATCCATCGCCGTTCTTTTTGCACTTCATTCACTACGTCAGTCCAATGGTGAGAAAGTTCTGAAAGTGAGATGGGTTTGAGTGTGCTTACGGTGTCGTTTCGTTTTATCGGAGAAGGCACGGGTACTGAAAGCGACTGAGTTGGTTCTTTTACCATAACCGGTTTTCCAAATGGTGTACTCGTCACAGCGGATGCCGCGCGATGTTGTTCCCGATTTTCAAAGAGCGATGCCCCGCTGGAAAATTTCACTGTTGATTCTTTTGAAGGAATACCCGGTGACGATTTTTTCAAATCTTCAATTTGCTTCAAGACTTCTTCGAGACTGATAGATTTTTCCATTTTTATCATTTGAACGATACCAAGTTCAGCCCGGAATCGAGGGACGGGACTGAATCGTAAATCCTGTTCCAACCCGATTGCAAGTTTTAAGTATCGAACAACGTCTCCATCGGAAAATTCTTCTGCAAGAGTTTCGTATCGCTTCTTATCTTCATCAGTCGTTTCTAAAAGATGCGTGGACTGCGTGGAGACGACGACGAGCAGATTTCTAAAATGCTCCACCAAGCCGCGGAAAAATTCACGGAAGTCGTACCCTTTGAACATAATTTCTTCAACAATCGAAAGTCCGCGGGGAATATCTTTGGAAAGGATACATTCGGTGATGGAAAAGAATATTTCTTCGTCAACAACATTTAGTGATTCACGCACTTGCGCTCCCGTCATCGTGGTACCGCACAGCGCAATGAGTTGGTCGAAGATGCTTTGCGAATCGCGCATTGAACCGTCGCTTTTCTTTGCGATAAAAAGCAACGCTTCGTTGTCAACGGTAATTCCTTCTTCGCTTGCAATAAATTTTAAGCGCGAAGTAATTTCTTCAATCGAGTTTCTGCGGAAATCAAAGCGTTGACAGCGAGAAAGAATGGTTGCGGGAACTTTATGAATTTCCGTAGTCGCAAAAATGAAAAGCAGATAGGGGGGAGGCTCTTCGAGCGTTTTCAACAAGGCATTGAATGCCTGTGTTGTGAGCATATGCACTTCGTCAATGATGTACACTTTATATTTTGCGCGTGTGGGATTGTAGCGCACTGTTTCCCGCAAGTCGCGAATTTCATCAATGCCGCGGTTTGATGCGCCGTCAATTTCAAATACATCAACGCTTCGACCTTCGGTGATTTCCAAACATTGCGAACATTTATTGCAGGGATTATATCCTTTTCTTTTTTCGCAATTGATTGCCTTTGAAAGTAATCGCGCAGTGGTCGTTTTTCCGCATCCGCGAGGACCGGAAAAAATGTATGCGTGTGCAATACGGTTTTGCGCAATTGCATTTTGCAAAGTTTTGGTTACGTGTTCCTGCCCGACAACGTCTTCAAATACGTCGGGACGCCATTTCCGTGCTGTTACGAGATAGGACATAGAAATAATTGATTATCGAAATTTTACGAATGGCAAAATGTTCTTCCATTTAACATTATATCTTCCACCTAGTAGATCAATCTTAACCCAATCGGAAAGTATATTCAACTTATGTAATATACTGATGACATCTCTTAAATCACGCTCAACATTACTTTTTTGAGTTGCTAGTTTTTCTTCAAGAATTTTGTTTTCAAGTTTACTTTTAAAATCATCTTTCGTAGTGAAATTAAAGTATTGATCATTTAATTCTTGAATTAACGCTACAATATCTATAAAGCCACCATCCAGTAGAAAACATTTTGTTAATTTTATATTGTAAGAATCCCAATCGTTTTGGCTTCCCAATGAAACTAGTTCTTTTCCGTTTTCCATTAAAGAGTAATCATAAATATTTACGACTTTTAAATCTCGAAGCAATAGAGAAACGTTCGCCAAATTACTCTTTAAGGACTTCTCCCATCTTCTCGTAATACTTATTGCTTCTAAAATTGCAGCATGAAAATTCGTCTTGTTTATTTCTTTTTGGTTATTCAAATCTTCGATTCGCTTTAAAATATTATAGATTTCATTAGGTTGAAGATCTCTATAATACGCATAACCTCTTTTGATTTCAACTTTTCTTGTTTGAGTGATTTGTGGAGATTTTGATTTTCTTATTTCAGAAACAGAACTTTCAGAAACTGACAATAAACCAACATTATCAACCCAAAAGTAATGCTTAAACTTTTCCAATTCATCTTTCGGTATTGCAAGATAAGATAAATCCGATTGAGTGAAATAACTTATAGCCTGACCAAATCCCGTCAAATATTCTCTACCAATAGCATTACTCGGTTTACATTCTATATTAGCTGTCTTTTTGTTTTTGAATTGAATAAAAACATCAGGTTCAGGAAATCCAGGTGAAAATCTGCTGACGAGTTCCACTTCATTTTTTTGCTTAAACCAAGAAGCAACAATTTGAATTACTTCACTATGAGTCATAAGAAGAAGATTTTTTAAAAATCAAAACGTAATCGTGATTGCAAATAAAAAAATTAGAACGAATTGAACGGAATTTCATTATGTTTTCGTTATTTTTTCTTGAAGAAGCAGAGCGTGTTATTTTAATTATCTTTGCAAAAAAATCAAATCCAGAATTTATCCCGGAAGAAGTTAAATAATAATCGAGAGGAATTGTTTTTCCTCCGGCTTTAAAATCTTCTCCAATTAAAACACAGAAAAATTTTCCGGGTTTTAGTAATTCAAAAACTCCACGAAACACTCTTTCGATTCCAATGAGAAAACCTTCTAACGTTGTTTCATTTGATAAGTCACCTTTTGCAAAACCATATTCTTCGCTGTACTTGACTAATTCACCGTACGGAGGATGCGCAAAACAAAAGTCGAAAGATTTTTTTTCAAAACCTAAATCTAAAAGTTTCATAGAATCACCGTGAACAATCTTTTGTTTTGTAATTGATTCGTGGAGATAAGGTTTATCAATCGGAATTTGTGCAGAGTACAGGTTTCTTTTTGCAATTTCAATTATTTTCGGATTCACTTCGACAGCAGTTCCAATTCTTTCCAAATGCGCGCTAACAATGAGTGAAGTTCCCGAACCACAAAACGGATCTAAAATTTTATCTCCTTTTTTAGAAAAACGCAACATACATTGTCGGGGAATTTCAACTGGAGAGTTTCCGTGAATACTATTTTGTGTCCATCCATAAGGATCGCGTTCTGGTGTGTCCCATACAGTTGAGAATTGAAGTCCCAATTTATCGTTGTACTCGCGCCAATTTCTTGGATCTAAATCGTTTACTTGTGCGTTTTCACTTTTAGTAACTTCTTCTTTGTTTGCTCTATAAATGACTGATGGTTCAGCAACGCCATTCTCGAAGATAGTCATCTTTACTTGATTATTGTTTTCCATAAAGAATCAGTTATACTTTCCCTTTTTTTCTTTTTTACTACTAAACTTTGGCTGTGTTAAATTGTTGATGATTTTTGTATTTGTTAAAATATCATCTAAATCCCATAAACAACTTGTAATTTCGTGACTTACTTGTTTTGCAACGAATCCTTTATAATCGCCTAATTTTTCTATACCATCAAGGGCATTTAATAATTTTTCACGAATTTCTTCTACAATAATATCTGTTGAATAAAATTCATGTTCGTCATCTTTCTCTTTAGTACGTTTTAGAAGTTTATTAATTGCTTCGTATCTTTTGTGCTGACTTAAATCAATAGGAATGGTTACAGTTTGTTGTTTCATAAAAATATGTAAATAAATAGTGAATCCAATAATCTACAAATTCGCAATATCGTTATACAAAATAAACGCCATCAACATCAAGAGCATATAAAATCCTGCTTGTTGTATTACCAATTTTACTTTCACGGGAATTTCTCTTCGGAAGATTGCCTCATAAATAAGAAACATCAAATGTCCGCCATCGAGCGCAGGAAACGGAAAGATGTTGATGATTGCCAAACTAATACTTAATAATGCAATAAATGTAAGAAATGGTTCTATTCCGGATTCGGCGGCTTGTGCGGACATTTGTGCGATGCGAACTGGTCCGGCGAGTGATTGTTTGAATGAAACGTTTCCTGTTGCAATCTGCCACAAATTGGTGTAAGAGATTTCGCAGATTTTAATTCCATATGCAATTCCAACAGGAAGTGCTTCTAATAAACCGTACTCGAGGCGTTTTGTCGGAACGCTATTTGCGGTGTCGAGTGTAATTCCAATTCTTCCTTCGGGAAGCACGGTAACGTTTGACGAATAAAATTTTCCATTTCGCTTCCATTCTATTTGAATTGTTTTTCCTGCATTGGAGTGAACGATTTCTGAAAGGGAAAAGAAATCAACTTCGTCGGAATTAATTTTTGTGATGATGTCGTTTGAGAGGAGTCCGATCTGTTCTGCAGGTTTTCCCGCATCAACTAATCGAACTTTCGGAAAAATTCCCATTGGAAAAATTCCGAATCCTTCCGAGAGATTTTTTCTATCAATCGGAATTGTGGTTTGTGTACCGCTTCGTTCGACAGTGAATTCAATTTGCTGATGTTCCGGAGTGTTCACGAGCGTAAGTTGCATCGTTTCAAAAATTTCATTCCAATTTGATACGGGGGAATTATTGATAGTAAGAATTTTATCGCCTCGATTCAAACCGGATTTCGCTGCAGCACTTTTTGGCTGTACGATAATTTGTGTTGTTTCATATACGGTTTTCCCTTGCGAAAAATTCACCCACCAAAAAATTCCGATTGCTAACAGGAGATTCATAATAACTCCCGCAGTAATTACAAACATCCGTTGCCACATCGGACGTGCGCGGAATTCCCAAGGTTTAGGAGTGTGTTGCAGAAAATCGGTATCAAAACTTTCATCAATCATTCCGTTGATTTTTACGAAACCGCCGATAGGAAGCCACGATAAACAGTAATCTGTTGCGTAATGCTGTTTGAATTTTTTTACATCCTGAATATCGAGTAATTCACGAAAATCATCAACAAGATTTTGGTCGGCAGAAAAAGTTTGAAAAATGGAATCACGAAACTCCTCACGGATGTGTTCGGGAAAATGTTCTTCATTCATTAATAACCGTACTTGGTTACGGGATTGCTCTCCGTCAACTGTGCGAATTTTCTGCTCGTTTTCTTCGATAGAAAAAACTTGAGTTAAAAAGTTCAGCGTTTCCTCGTGGGTGGATGTTATCTTCTCTTCCGAAAGTTTATTGTGAATCGAATGAAAAGTAATATGGCTCATTAACGTATTTCGAATATCTCGGAGAAACTTTTGTTGCAACCGTTTGCTTCCCCACTGAAAGCCAAACGCCCGCGGAGGAAATCCCAGCGAAAAGCGGTCCACGCGCATTCCGCTCAGTTTAGCAGCCAAAAAATGTCCGAGTTCGTGAATGAGAACGAGAATGCCGATTGCGATAATAAAAAAGAGTACTGAGTTTATAATTGCCATAATGTAAATTTAGTTTGTAAAAATTGTTTCATTGTATAACGCTAAAACTTGCTTTCGCGTTTCCTTATCTGAAGAAATAATTTGTTCGATAGTCGGCGACGGTAAAGGTGTTGAAAGTTCCATTGCTGCTTTAATGAGCGCAGGAATATCAAGAAAGCGGATTTTATTCTCGAGGAAGAGTTGAACAGCAACCTCGTTTGCGGCATTTAATATAGTGGGCGCAATTCCTCCTGTTTCTAACGCACGGTAAGCAAGCGAGAGACATTCGTATTTCTCCTCATCTGGTTCGTAAAAAGTGAGTTCACGCAATTGAGGAAAGTTGGCGCGGGGAAAAGAAAGAGGTTTTCTTTCGGGATAGTTCAATGCATAATGTATCGGTAGTTTCATATCCGGAATTCCGAGTTGCGCTTTTACCGAGCCATCCACAAATTCCACCATTGAGTGAATTATGGATTGCGGGTGAATGATTACCTCTATTTTTTCCAATGGTAGATTGAATAACCAATGCGCTTCAATTACTTCCAAACCTTTGTTCATCATCGTCGCGGAATCTATCGTAATTTTTTTTCCCATACTCCAATTGGGATGCTGCAGCGCTTCTTCGAGCGTTACATTTTCCAAATCCTCTTTCCGTAAACGAAAAAATGGACCACCAGAAGCGGTGAGAATTATCTTGGAAACGGTGGAAGCATCTTCACCGACTAAGCACTGAAAGATTGCAGAATGTTCGCTATCAATGGGAATAATTGTTGCTCGATGTTTCTGAACAAGTGAGGTAATAATTTCACCGGCAACGACGAGTGTTTCTTTATTTGCTAATGCGACTGTTTTTCCCCGTTCAATTGCTTTAATTGTCGGAACTAAACCGGCGAAACCGACAAGGGAGTTTACCACTATATCAACATCATCACGGGAAGCCACTTGGCATAAACCCTCCTCGCCAAAAAATATTTCTAAAGAGGAATCGTAAATCTTCTTCATCACGGAAGCGGAACACTCATCGGCAACCACAATTCCTTGTGGAGAAAATAATTCAATTTGTTCCCGAAGAAGGTCAAGGTTTGTGTGGGCAGTCAAATATTGTACACGAAATGCCGATGGAGTGCGTGCGGCAATTTCCAACGTATTTTTTCCAATAGAGCCTGTTGAACCGAGTATAGCGAGGTTTTTCACGAATCGTGTAGTTGTACTTTCAAAAAAGCACGAAAAAACTACAAAATATTGAAGTCAATAAAAAGCAGGACTCAAGAGGAGTTAATGAAATAACCTTAAAGAATGAATGTTAGACTTTCTTTTGACAGGAGAGGGATTCTTCGTACTTTCTTCCCGCTTTTTTTACCCTCTTAACCAATTTCCTTTTTATACCAATGGTCATTAGTATGACAGGTTTCGGCAGCGGAGAAGTGAGTGCACAAAACATCACCGCTCGCGCAGAAATCCGTAGTGTAAATAGTCGTTTTTTTGAAGTGAATATCCGCCTTCCCCGTTCGTTGGCGACCAAGGAAAATGATGTTAAAGAAATTATTCGGCAAAAGATCTCCCGTGGAAAAATAACGTTGAATATTTCGCTCGAGCATAATTCAGGCAATGAAATTCCTCTTAAAGTGAATCTCATCGCTGCGAAAGCCTATGCGAATTTGCTCTCAGAGCTCAAAGAAAATCTTCAATTGAAAGAAGATATTACGCTCAACCACATTCTTAAATTTTCTGAAGTGCTGGAAGCAGAGGAAACAGTTTCTCTTGACGAGGAAGAGTGGAAAGTAACGGAACAGGCGATGAACATTGCGTTACGGGAATTTCAAGATATGCGCACAAAAGAGGGGAGCGCTCTTAAGAATGATATGTTGCAACGAGTTCGATTTCTTGAAAACAGTATTACGGAAATTGAAAACCTTTCGAAAGAACGGAGGGAGTTAGTTCGTCAGCAATTTCAGAAAAGGATTGAAGAACTTCTCTCCGACCGTTCGATTGTTGATGAACGGCGGTTGGAATTTGAAATCTCGCTTCTCGTGGATAGACTTGACATAACGGAAGAATGTGTTCGTTTCTTAAGTCATATGAATTACTTTCGAACGCTGGTGGAAGGAAAAGAACCGGTAGGGCGTCCGCTTAATTTTTTACTGCAGGAAATCAACAGAGAAATAAACACGATCGGTTCCAAAGCGAATGACGCAACTATTGCGAAGAGTGTTGTTACCGTAAAAGAAGAATTGGAAAAAATCCGTGAACAATTGCAGAACATTGAATAATGCACCGTTCAAAACTTTTTGTTTTTTCCGCTCCGAGCGGTAGCGGAAAGACAACAATTGCGAGGGCAATTCTGCAGCGGCATCCCGAATTTGTGTTTTCCATTTCGGCTACCACCCGTAAAAAACGACCGAATGAAATTGATGGCAAGGATTATTTTTTTCTTTCGCAGGAGAGTTTCAAAAAAAAAATCACGGAGAACGAGTTTATCGAGAACGAAGAGATTTACGGCGATTATTACGGTTCTTTAAAAAAGCAAGTTGATGAAGCATTGCATCACGGTCAAAATATGGTTTTTGATATTGACGTAAAAGGCGCGCTGGCAATAAAAAAAACATACCCCGAAAATGCAGTTCTTATCTTCGTTGTTCCACCAACCGTAGAAATCCTGCGAGAACGTTTGCAGAAAAGAAATACAGAAGAACACGAAAAACTACAAAGGCGATTAGCGCGCGTACCGATGGAAATGGAAAAACAAAAAGAATTTGACCACATCGTGTTCAACGATGATTTGCAACGGGCAATTACCGAAACAGAGTTTATTATAAAAAAATATCTTAATCACTAATACGAACAGCAATGGCAATAATACCTATCGAAATTTCTGAGCTTGAAAAACGCGCGACGAATGTGTACGAAGCAATCGTCGTTTTATCAAAGCGAGCTCGTCAAATTAACGAAGAACAAAAAATTGAATTCAATCAACGACTCGAAGTCCTCCATTCAAAATTGCCGGAGGAAGATTCCGAAGACCTCGAACCACCCCCCTCTCCCGACCAGATCAAAATCGGAAAAGAATTTGAAAAATATCAGAAGCCGACAGAACGGGCAATTGATGATTTTTTAAATGATGTTTTGGAACACGATTACAAAGTTGTTGATACTGCCACTCCTACTCAGTTGATATGAAATAATGCTGGCAGGAAAACATATTCTGCTTGGAGTAACCGGCGGTATAGCGGCGATAAAAATTCCCCTCCTTATTCGGGAATTTAAAAAACAGAAAGCCGATGTACGCGTAGTAATGTCAAGAGCAGCAAAAGAATTTGTTACTCCTCTTTCCCTGTCAACTCTTTCCGGGCATACGGTAATTACAGAAATGTTCCCGGAACAAACAGCGCCGTCTGTCGCGAGTTCAACGTGGCATATAGAACTTGGAATGTGGGCGGATGTAACGCTCATCGCTCCTGCAACGGCGAATTTTCTTGCGAAGTTATCACACGGTATTGCCGACGATGCACTCTCAACGCTTATGGTAGCATTACGGTGCCCCGTTATCCTTTCACCCGCAATGGATGATGAGATGTGGCGTAATCCGATAACGCAACGGAACATCTCCTCCTTGAAAGAAGTTGGATATTGCGTTCTTCCCCCTGAAGAAGGAGAACTTGCAAGTGGACTGATAGGCATGGGACGTTTGCCGGAAATTCCTTCACTCGTTCAATTCACAAATAAGATTCTCGAAAAATCCAACCGGGATTTTCATAAAAAGAAAATTTTAATCACTGCCGGTCCCACGTATGAGCCAATTGATGCAGTTCGGTTTATCAGCAATCGTTCGTCAGGAAGAATGGGCTTTGCCTTAGCAAATGCAAGCGCTTTACGTGGCGCAGATGTTACGTTAATTTCCGGTCCATCGAATTTACAGACACCGCGAAATGTAAAACGGGTAGATGTTGAAACATCCGAAGAAATGTTCAATGCAGTTACTCAGTATTTTTCAAAGAGCGATGTAATAATAATGTCTGCGGCGGTTTCCGATTTTACACCGGTCAAATCATTTCCCCGGAAACTCAAAAAGGAAAACATTTCATCGGACACTTTTTCTCTCGAACTAAAAAAAAATAAAGATATTCTCACTCATCTCGGACAAAAAAAGAGAAAAGGTCAATTCCTTGTCGGTTTTGCGTTGGAAACCGATAATGAACTTGCAAATGCAAAACGAAAACTTCAGGAAAAAAATCTCGACCTCATTGTTTGCAATAATCCTTTGGAAGAGGGCGCAGGTTTCACCGTTGAAACAAACAAAGTAACGCTCATTGATAAAAACGGAAAAATAGAGAAGTTTCCGGTTTTGCAGAAGTTTGACGTTGCGAATGAAATTCTCGATTCGGTTCTCCATCGTACGAAAAAATATGGATGAGTATTCACAAAAATATGCGACGCTTTTGCGTTCCGTTCAACAGTTGATGAAGCAGGAATTTGAATTATCGAATGATGAAATTTATTTTGGAAATGAGAAAACATTGAAAACAAAAAAAAGTAACATAGTCGAAAAACCACTCCCATCAGTATCGGAAAACTGGAACGCCGCCGCCACATTAGATGAGTTGAATTCCCTTATCTGCAATTGCCTGAAATGCCCGTTAGGAACTACGAGAACAAAATTTGTTTTCGGTGTGGGCAACCCGAATGCCGACGTGATGTTCGTTGGAGAAGCGCCGGGGGCGGACGAAGATGCGCAGGGAGAACCGTTTGTTGGTCGTGCAGGACAGTTACTCAATAAAATTCTTGAATCTATTCAACTGAAAAGGGAAGACGTTTATATTTGTAATATTTTGAAATGCCGCCCCCCCAACAATCGCGACCCGCAACCTTCCGAGGTAGAGCAGTGCATTCCTTATTTATGGAAACAAATTGATATAGTCCAACCAAAGGTAATTATGTCGTTGGGAAGAATTGCCGCCCAAATGTTACTGAAGACAACCGATTCATTAACAAAAATGCGGGAACAGACATTACAATATCGCGGCATTCCGTTACTCGTAACATTTCACCCCGCAGCGTTATTACGCAATCCGAATTGGAAACGACCCGCGTGGGAAGATTTCAAAAAACTTCGGAGAATGTACGACGAATTTAAAACTACACCCTGATGGCTTCCAAAAAAGAAAAACAACTCGATATCAATAAAGTTTCTGCGGACGGCAAAGTGCTTCCGAATGCACTCGACGTTGAGCGGGCGGTGTTGGGTGCGATACTGCTCGAGCAAAACGCTTTAAACCGCGTGCTTGATGTCGTCAATGAAGAAGTGTTTTATTCTCCCGCGCATCGTAAAATCTTTCAGGCGATGATGGAACTCAACAAAAGAGGAAGCCCCATTGATTTGGTGACAGTAACCGAGTCGCTGGAATCTAAGCAATCACTCGAAGAGATAGGCGGAGCATATTATATTTCCGAATTAACTCAATCGGTAACATCAGCAGCCAATCTTGAAGCGTACGGTCATATCCTTCTCGAGAAGGCAATTCTCCGGGGAATCATCTCGAATTCGAATGAAGCAATTTCGATTGCGTATTCGGAAAAAGAGGATGCATTAACTTTGCTTGACCGAACCGAACAGCGGATATTTGAACTTTCGCAACACCGGTTAAAACGAACTGCCGTTGAAATGCATCTTGCCGTCCAACGAGTGATGGAAAAACTCGATAAGATGCATGACCAGCATGATGGAATTACCGGTGTTCCCACCGGGTTTTCCGAGTTGGATAATTTGACAGGCGGATTTCAAAATTCCGACCTGATTATTATTGCGGGAAGACCAAGTCAGGGAAAAACTGCTTTTGCATTAAACATCGCGCGGAATGCATCTATGTACGAAGAGAGAAGAACACCGGTTGCTTTTTTCAGTTTGGAGATGTCGCTGGAACAACTTGTTCTCAGATTAATCGCGTCAGAATCGCTCGTTGACCAAAATCTGCTCCGGCGTAATAAACTTCCGAATGAAGATTGGAAATTAGTAACCCGCGCAGTCGGTCGCCTTGCAGATTCTAAATTATTTATTGACGATTCTCCCACGATGACGATAATGGAAATTCGTGCAAAGGCGAGACGATTAAAAGCAGAGCATAATATCGGGTTGATAATTATTGACTATCTGCAATTAGTAAAAACGGACGAGAGAATTGAAAGCCGGGAGCAACAAATCGCCTTGATTTCCCGTTCGCTGAAAGCCCTCGCAAAAGAAATTGATGTTCCCGTGGTCGCGCTCTCACAGTTGAATAGAGCGACGGAACAAGCAAAAGAACGGCGGCCTCAATTATCCAATCTTCGGGAATCCGGCGCGATTGAACAGGACGCTGACGTTGTCATCTTCGTTCATCGTCCCGAATCGTATGGAATGACAGAAATTACCGACAAGAAGGGGAATAAAATTCCCTCCGAAGGGAAAGCAGAAATTATCATCGGAAAACAGCGCAACGGACCAACGGATGATATATTGCTTACGTTTGAAAAGCGATGGATGAGTTTTAAAAGTATTGATTGGTACCGTTCTGATGCTTCACCAATGCCTACACACGGAATTCCGTCGCGAGAAGATACGCCGTTTTAATTCTTACGGGTAGGTTTTTTATTTTCTCACTGTTCTCCACACTTTGCGGGGAAGTTCTCCTCTTTGCGAAAACCTTCCCGGAATCTTCAGGAACTCTCCAATCGTAATATTC
>Ga0207952_1000086_pt1 | contig 99539 bp, 81 predicted proteins | sample SubbioR12Aug_8Ca_FD_184831 | JGI IMG/M metagenome (GOLD analysis project Ga0207952, IMG submission 184831) | Serpentinite rock and fluid subsurface biosphere microbial communities from McLaughlin Reserve, California, USA - CR12Aug_8Ca (SPAdes) | ecosystem: Environmental > Terrestrial > Deep...
CAAATGCGCTGGTCTGGGTTACATTTACTGTTCCTGTTCCTGCTGCGTTCCACAATACATTGATGCTGTTATTGGTGTTGGAGCCTTGGATGGTTCCCCCTGTTACGGTCCAGTTATAAGTGCTGCCTGCAATGGCGCTGATGCTGTAAATCGCATTGCGGTTAGAACAGTTGCTGTCAGGACCGGAGATTACAGGTGCCGGTGTTGGCATGATGGTTACGCTTTTGCTCATTGCGCTGTCGCAACCAAAGCTGCTGGTCTGGGTTACATTTACGGTGCCTGTTCCCGCTGCATTCCAAAGGATGTTTACGCTGTTGTTGGTATTGGAACCTTGTATTGTTCCGCCTGTTACGGTCCAGTTATAAGTGCTGCCTGCAATAGTGCTGATGCTGTAAATTGCGTTGCGGTTCGAACAGTTGCTGTCAGGACCGGAGATCACAGGTGCCGGTGTTGGCATGATGGTTACATTTTTAACCATGGCGCTGTCGCAACCAAATGCGCTGGTCTGGGTTACATTTACTGAACCTGTTCCCGCTGCATTCCACAATACGTTGATGCTGTTGTTGGTATTGGAACCCTGGATGGTTCCGCCTGTTACGGTCCAGTTATAAGTGCTGCCTGCAATGGCGCTGATGCTGTAAATCGCATTGCGGTTCGAACAGTTGCTGTCAGGACCAGAGATCACAGGGGCCGGTGTTGGCATGATGGTTACATTCTTAACCATGGCGCTGTCGCAACCAAATGCGCTGGTCTGGATGACGTTTACGGTACCCGTGCCTGCTGCATTCCAAAGGATGTTTACACTGTTGTTGGTGTTTGAACCCTGGATGGTTCCGCCTGTTACGGTCCAGTTATAAGTGCTGCCAGCAATGGCGCTGATGCTGTAAATCGCATTGCGGTTAGAACAGTTGCTGTCAGGGCCAGAGATTACAGGGGCCGGTGTCGGCATGATGGTTACGCTTTTGCTCATCGCGCTGTCACAACCAAATGCGCTGGTCTGGGTTACGTTTACTGTTCCAGTTCCCGCTGCATTCCACAATACGTTGATGCTGTTGTTGGTATTGGAACCTTGTATGGTTCCGCCTGTTACGGTCCAATTGTAAGTACTGCCAGTAATTGTGCTGATGCTGTATATCGCATTGCGGTTTGAGCAGTTGCTGTCAGGGCCGGAGATAACCGGTGCAGGCGTTGGCATGATGGTTACATTCTTAACCATAGCGCTGTCGCAACCGAAGCTGCTGGTCTGGATTACATTTACTGTACCTGTTCCTGCTGCATTCCACAATACGTTGATGCTGTTGTTGGTATTGGAACCTTGTATGGTTCCGCCTGTTACTGTCCAGTTGTAAGTGCTACCTGCAATGGTGCTGATGCTGTAAATCGCATTGCGGTTAGAGCAGTTGCTGTCAGGACCAGAGATTACAGGTGCCGGTGTCGGCATGATGGTTACATTCTTAACCATGGCGCTGTCGCAACCAAATGCGCTGGTCTGGGTGACGTTTACGGTACCTGTGCCTGCGGCATTCCAAAGGATGTTAACGCTGTTGTTGGTATTGGAACCTTGTATTGTTCCGCCAGTTACTGACCAGTTATAAGTACTGCCTGCAATAGTGGTGATGCTGTAAATCGCATTGCGGTTGGAGCAGTTGCTGTCAGGACCAGAGATAATCGGTGCCGGTGTCGGCATGATAGTTACATTCTTAACCATGGCGCTGTCACAACCGAATGCGCTGGTTTGGATTACATTTACTGTACCTGTTCCCGCTGCATTCCACAATACATTGATGCTGTTGTTGGTATTGGAACCCTGGATGGTTCCGCCTGTTACGGTCCAGTTATAAGTGCTGCCGGCAATGGCGCTGATGCTGTAAATCGCATTTCTATTGGAACAGTTGCTGTCAGGACCTGAGATAACCGGTGCCGGTGTCGGCATGATGGTTACATTCTTAACCATGGCGCTGTCGCAACCAAATGCGCTGGTCTGGGTTACATTTACTGTACCTGTACCTGCGGCATTCCAAAGGATGTTAACGCTGTTGTTGGTATTGGAACCTTGTATAGTTCCGCCAGTTACGGTCCAGTTATAAGTGCTGCCTGCAATAGTGCTGATGCTGTAAATCGCATTGCGGTTAGAACAGTTGCTGTCAGGACCGGAGATTACAGGTGCCGGTGTTGGCATGATGGTTACGCTTTTGCTCATCGCGCTGTCGCAACCGAAGCTGCTGGTCTGGGTTACGTTTACTGTACCTGTTCCCGCAGTATTCCACAATACGTTAATGCTGTTGTTGGTGTTGGAACCTTGTATTGTTCCTCCTGTTACGGTCCAGTTATAAGTGCTGCCTGCAATAGTGCTGATGCTGTAAATCGCATTGCGGTTAGAACAGTTGCTGTCAGGACCTGAGATTACAGGTGCCGGTGTTGGCATGATAGTTACATTCTTAACCATGGCGCTGTCGCAACCGAATGCGCTGGTCTGGGTGACATTTACGGTACCTGTTCCCGCTGCATTCCACAACACATTGATGCTGTTATTGGTATTGGAACCCTGAATGGTTCCGCCTGTTACGGTCCAGTTATAAGTGCTGCCTGCAATGGTGCTGATGCTGTAAATCGCGTTGCGGTTCGAACAGTTGCTGTCTGGACCGGAGATTACAGGGGCCGGTGTCGGCATGATGGTTACGCTTTTGCTCATCGCGCTGTCACAACCAAATGCGCTGGTCTGGGTGACGCTTACTGTACCTGTTCCTGCTGCATTCCACAATACATTGATGCTGTTGTTGGTATTGGAACCTTGAATAGTTCCGCCTGTTACAGTCCAGTTATAAGTGCTGCCTGCAATAGTGCTGATGCTGTAAATCGCATTGCGGTTCGAACAGTTGCTGTCTGGACCGGAGATTACAGGGGCCGGTGTCGGCATGATGGTTACGCTTTTGCTCATCGCGCTGTCGCAACCAAAGCTGCTTATCTGGGTGACGTTTACTGTACCTGTTCCCGCTGCATTCCACAATACATTGATGCTGTTGTTGGTATTGGAGCCTTGGATGGTTCCGCCTGTTACGGTCCAGTTGTAAGCGCTGCCTGCAATAGTGCTGATGCTGTAAATTGCGTTGCGGTTAGAACAGTTGCTGTCAGGACCTGAGATCACAGGTGCTGGTGTTGGCATGATGGTTACGCTTTTGCTCATCGCGCTGTCGCAACCAAATGCGCTGGTCTGGGTGACGTTTACTGTACCTGTGCCTGCGGCATTCCAAAGGATGTTAACGCTGTTGTTGGTATTGGAACCTTGTATTGTTCCGCCAGTTACTGACCAGTTATAAGTACTGCCTGCAATAGTGCTGATGCTGTAAATCGCATTGCGGTTCGAACAGTTACTGTCAGGGCCGGAGATTACAGGTGCCGGTGTTGGCGAAAACGTGATTTTGATTTCAGAAGTATCGGGAGGACAGCCAAAATTTCCGGTCGTAGCCAACTTTAAAGTTGCGCTACCCGCTGTTTTTTCGGCTGCAGTAAACGTATATCTGGTAGCTAATGTAGTATTGTTTGGACTAAATCCACCCGGTGCAAGCCATAATCCACCAGTGGAAGATTGCACAGAACCGCTTAAATCCATGTAATTCTTTTTGCTGCAAAGGGTGGTATCATTTCCTGGATTTGCTTGAATTGGCAAAGTATAGGCACCAACTGTTACCGAGTCCAGCACGGTCATACAACCCATGGCGTCCGTTACGGACACAATAAATTTTCCGGACCCTACATATTGAGAAGAATCTGTTTTTCCATTATTCCATGAATAAGTATATGGAGGTTTGCCTCCCGATGCATGTGCAGTAATGAATGCGGAGGTATCTCCAAAACACACTACCGGATTCGTTGGGTTAATTTTTACAGTTAATGTGTTAACAAAATTAACCCTAACCGTATCACAGAATTTGGATGTCGCACATCCGCCCAAAACTGTTCCACATCCGCTATATAACACTGATGAAGGAAAAGCACCTGATGGTGTAACAGTAACCGTATCGCATTTTGCGGTACAGCTTAAGTAGCTATTGTGGGTGGGATTGGACGGGACTGATGTCCAGGTAATGCTGTCTTTCACCAAACCTATCAGCCACAATTTCTGAGTACATGCTTGAGAAACATAAACACTCGGTGAAATTCTTGGTTTTGGGATGGCACGGATATAGTATTGGTTGATGTTATTACCAGGTTTGCAAAATGTAATTTTATGCGGACCAACACCATTTAAACAAATGGGTTGACCTACGGCATAACTTCCTGCGCATGCTATTTGATAATACAATGCTCCTGATGGTCTTGCACCCGAATAGATATCCAGAACGATACCATTGGATCCCGGATCCAGAGTAACAATAAATTCTATGCATTTATCAGGGTTTACTGCGCCGCAACACAGACCTGCACGCGAAACTGCAGAACTGATCCAGAAGCTATCTATTTTCCCTGTTAAATTAACGGCAAATGACGGTGTACCGCCTGTGCACTGCGCTTCCCCTTTGGATAGAAATCCAAACGATACAGCTATAATCGCCAAACAACGCAGCGCGCGTTTGTTAAAAATCTGTTTCATCTCTGTTACAGATTCTTATTTTGTTCGCTGCTTTGGAGGTTTATTACTTTTTGAATTGTTTTAAGAACTTCCGGAGCCAATGTGAAAGTTCCACTTTGACCGAAAAATTTCCCTGCAAGTTTGTTAAGAAAAAAACAAATCTGCTGCCCTAAAATGGATAAATTCCCCTCCGTAACCGAATTTAAACCACTCCAAGACAGAACAACATTTTGGGTAGACCCAAAAGCTAAATCATTAGCTTTTAAGACTTTACATGGGTAATAATTCCATGTTTGTGTAAATTTTGATTGTACTGCCATACGAATCTTGAATGCGAAGATATAAGTTTTTTCCTAATTTTCCACATTTCGTAAATTTATTTACGGGTTTCGTAAATTGAAAGTGCCATTTTGCAAATAACGAACACCCGGGAATGATGTCAAATTCAACCAGGCAGAGTTAAATTTAATTTCCATAAGTAATTGATTTTCTGCTGTTTATTGTTTTATGAAATGGAAATTCCATTCCACACCTTCCCCATCCATTACCTGAATTAGGTATATACCGGCTACCAGATCCGAAATGTCCATTTTCATAGAACTGCCCGAATTGCTCCGGATAAATCGACCATCCATGGCATATAAACTGAGATTGGCGTGATCTAACCCCCGTACAGCAATCCAATTACCTGCAGGATTTGGATAGATACCCACTTTACTACCAGATTTGAGATTTTGGACATTATCCAGCGGGTTTACATAAACCGTGTATGACTTTTCCCACGGGGTATCGGGAAATACATCCGGACAATATTTGTAAATATATGGGGGGATTACCAGGCTGTCAAAAGTCTGCAAATACACCTGATATACTCCAGGCGATGTATACAAATGACCTACGTTGTTGTTAGAAGTACCGTTGTACATCTTTCCATCGCCAAAAAACCAGGTATAATCTACTGCAGGAGTTTGTCCGGTAGTTTGATTAACAAAATAAACGCTATCTCCAACATATACGGAGGTATCGTGGGATTGGGTCTTATCAAAACGAAAATTCGGAATTGCCCCATTCACTGTAATCCATATTTCTGAAGAATCAACAGCATTTTGCATACTTTTTACTATGTACGCAATTCGAAAAGTCCCCCTCTTTTTGTATAAATGAGCAAGATTCGTTGGCATTAATTCTTCCGTTTCCAAAGCCCTGGAATATTTATTAACGACTCCATCACCCCAATCCACTATTTTTTGAGTGATAAAATCGCATTTCCGGGCTTCCGGATCTGAACAATTCTTATTTGCCCATCTGCAGGGGTCATACAATTCTGCGCTATCCATAAATTCTAACAATAAGTTACATACAGGAACATTAACAGCAACCCCAAATTTCGCGGAAACACCTGTAACAATTATTTTACTTCCAAAAGTATCGGCGCATTTATTGGAATCACAAGTGGTTACACGCCACTGGTAAATTCCTGTGTCTTTATAATAAACAGATGAAAGTCCACCACCACCTAGATCTTTCCATGGGGTACCAAGTCCCCTACCTCCATGAGGTGCTCCACCAAATATGGTATTGGGATTGGCTGTATCATCATCACTTTTATTCCAATCCCACCTCACTTCACATTCATAATTTCCTGATTGACCGCCTGAATTCATATTGCGAACAGGATCTGACCAATAATCATATGGATCGAACATCCCAAAATTTATGGGATCCGGGTGAATATACTTGAATGATACTTTCGCAGGTACAGTAAATTGTGAATTTTTGCCAATGATGCTATCCGGAACAAACTCGCTCCCGGCAAATCCGACAATCACCGGTTTCGTATTTAATTTTTCACAATTTTCGTCTTTTGAAATTATTTTCAATTCAGCAAGGTAATATCCATTATACGATGTATTAAATCTATAACATTGTTTCCAGACATTATTTACAACAAACGAATCCATAGGTACAATTGAGGTATCTCTCTCATGAATAATTCTGGTATTTCCCCGTTTTGGAATTATTCTATAATTCAATAAATTTCCAATGCCACTGGTATCCAAGCATCCCATAGAACCGGCACCTGCAACACCAGGAATTCCCTTTCCATTCCAAATTAATTTATTTAATTGAACATGGTTGAACGAATATGGATCCAAACCTAAATTCTTTATTCTACCGGAGAATGACTCCCATACCTTATCCGCAGACACAGCCGTATCCCACTGGTAAATTATCCCTGTGATAATTGTATCCGATTTTGATAAAAGTCTGTCACTGTTTTCATTTTTCATGAAACCGCAATTATCCATATGTGGTGAATTTGAATACCTGGATATTACCAAATAATTATATAATTTATTTGAACCGGAATCTTTAATTATTTCATTGCGATAATATTTCTCCTCGATATATTCTTTCCAGTAGTTTTTTAGCCCGGGTCCGACATTGGTTGAATTAAAAGAATAAATTAATTTGGATATTTCTTCGGGTTTGGTATAATTATTTTCAGCGGGTGCAACATATAAATCTCTGCCTTTGCAGGAAATCTGATTTCCAGATCCATCTGTTTTTGCACCAAATAAATCAAAATTTGCATCCCATTTTGGAAAACAAACCAGATTGGGATAATACTGCGTATCGGCACACATTGGCCTTGAACCGCTTTTACTTACACCATTTCCAATGATTACGCCAACTGTTGCACATCCATTCTTCGTGCATATATCTGATGGAGAATACATGGTACTGAAAGCATTGCCGGGATTTCCATCCAGATTGTAACCGGAATAAGGCAGGTAACCAGGTTTGCTATTATCGATTAAGCCAGTTAATGGAATAAATGTATTGCCACAATTGCTGTCTTTATTTATTGCGAAATAGGAAAAAGAACCACCTGGTTTTAAATCCTTTGATAAAAAAGTAACATTGTAAACATTGGCATGCAAATCCATACAGGGAATGACCAACGCTTTAATACCAACTCCAAAAGAACCCGCATCCGGATTCATGACAGATATATTTTTAAATGCTTTGCTCTCGCATTTCAGACCGTTACATTCGTCTTTTTGTGATAATGATGCCTGAAATAATTGGGGAATTTTCGAATAAAATAGTTGCTTATACCGCACATAATCAACTACATAATCTGTTCCCGGAACACCAGAAAAATTCGCCTTAAATGCAGTAATAAATTCTAAGTTATGACCCTTCTTTAACTCCTCTTTGTAAATATTCATGGGAAGTGTATCCCTAAATCTTAAAAAACAAAAGAGAAATTCTGCAGTGTCTGTTGCATTTTTATTCTCTATAATATCGCCTTTGTATAGGGGAAAAGATATCGGGCCATTCACCACCTTTAAATTCCCCTTGGCATCAGTCACATAAATTTGTTTACCCGTGTCAATTGATATGTAACTATAAAAATCAATATATCGTTTCCCAATTCCAATAAACCATCTTTCTCCGCTAAATTCTTTTCTATACACCGAAGGATAAAAGCCACTATATAACGCGGTATCTTCTATTTTACCAGGGATTCCGATTGTTGTGTCATTGACAACCACAAAGCTATCTGATGGATAAACTTTCAGTATTGAACACAATCTTGTTTTTTCGTCAAAAACTCCCTGCTCCATATATTCCCTTTTATATTTATCATAGAGAATCTTATCCCAGGAAGTGTAAGCATGCACGGGAAGTGAATCTTCGGAATACCTGCAATTGCTAAATGGATGGATATTCTCTGCGGTATTCGTTGTACATTTTGATGCATATTCATCCCCAAAATCCCAAAGTAATTTTACGCATGAATTTCCTCTGTTTGAGGATTTATAATTTTTTGATTTCAATGCGATTTGCTGATTGTCAAAAACATATTTTGGAACTCCATTTACCCAAACCAGACTATCTTCATCCAACAAATTTTTATCGTTGTGATAAAACTTACTGAGGTTTTTAAAATGCACGGGATCCTGCCTTTCCTTAACACATTGAAAAACTTCAAATTCCGGAATTCTGTTGCCTGCTGACTCTATAATGGAAACAGGTCCCAAAACCTTCAGGGTATCATACAAAATTCGATTTCCACAAACTGGGTGAGAGTATGATAGTTTGACCTGAACCGGCCCCGCGGTGGTAAAAGTGTGCGTTGGATTTAATTCCCGGTTGTTAAAATTCAAAGGTCCGCTTAATGGATCTCCAAAAATCCAAAGGAAACTGGAAGTTCCCATCGGTGGCATTATTTGGAAACCAATTTTTGAGTTTGAAGCACATACCGAATCTGCTGATGCTATAATTCTACCTTTGGTGGAATAATTTGTTACTGCCGCATATTTGGTAAAAGAATCGGTACAATTTTTATTCGATTTAATAATAAGTTTAATGTTGAACACCCCTTCCTTATAATACGTTTTATATTTCGTTGGTCCAAAGCCATTGGATGTGGTTCCGTCTCCCCATATCCATAAAACGGATTGGGTATCCTGGTATCGGATCGAAGAAATATTAGTGACTGTAACTTTCTGTGAATCGCAACTTGGATTTCCGGATGAACTACCGGTAAACCTCGGCATAATTTTGGCGTATACAGTTCCTGCTGGATTTATTGTATCTCTTGCCTGGCAACCGTTTTCATCTTCCACCAGAATTTGAAACCAAATATTTCCACCTCTATCATCTTTAAATGAAAAGCACTTGGTTTCACCTAAATTATTCTGATTCCAAATAAAGCGTTGTCCGTCATTAATATCCCATGTGCAAGAGGATATTTTTGAACCATTTGTATTTTTTGTACTGTCCAAAAAACAATATAAATTATTTTCAAAACACTGCGAAAATGGAGAAATAGCGGTTAATTTTATTTGAGGGGATTCCTGAATTTTCAATTTTATCTGAGTACTACATTTTGTTCCGGAAGTGGTAGTGATGTATTGAATTGTTTTTTCCCCCGGGGTTTTAAATCTGAACTTGACAATCCTTTGACCAGTGGCAGTTCCTTCTCCGTTAAAATCAAAATCATGGGTGGAACCCGCAATAGAACCTGTAAATATGATTTCAGAATTTCGGCAAAGGGATCCATCGTATTGAATGGTGCATTGGGATTTAAGGCCGGAATGGAATAAATTAATAAGTAATAAACAAATAAAATGGGGAAGGAATTTCATATTCCATCAGACACCTTTACACCTTCAATGGTTGTCTTTTCATCATAATTTCGATGAGAATTCAATGTTCAATGATATTGAAAAGCAGGGTATAACTGAATTTTCAATACTTTCGCGTTTTCATATGAACAAGTTCCTTTTGTTATTTTTCCTGTTGGTTATACGCAGTTTGAGCGCTCAAACACAGGATATGGTTTGTTATTACAACGATCCCGGAAAACATGAACGCAACCGCAATGTGGATGTAACAAACATGAAACTGGAGGTATCCTTCAAGCCGGAAGCGGGAATGGTGACGGGGAAGGTTACCCATACCTTTTCATGTCTGCAAAGCAATATAGACACTATCTTTTTGGATGGCCCTGCAATTGTCATTCAAAATGCATGGCTGGATGGTAAATCCATATCCACCAGAAAAAATGCTAACGGAATCATTTGTGAAACCGGATTAAAAAATGCATACCAAACTACCCATACTTTGGTATTGGAATACACTGCTACTCCAAAACGCGGCATTTATTTTATCGGCTGGAATGTGGCCGGTGTGGATGACCCCGTGCACCAAACCAGAAAGCAAATATGGACACAGGGTCAGGGTATTGACAACCGCCACTGGATTCCGATGATAGACGACAGAGGAGATAAATTTGTAACGGAAGTATTCGTACAATTTCAAAAGGAATACAATGTATTGTCGAATGGAAATTTGATTGCAAAAAAGGACAACAAAGACGGAACACTCACCTGGAATTATAAAATTAACCACCAGCATGCAGGGTATCTGTTGATGCTCGCCATTGATAAATATGCGGTAAAAAGTACCAGGACCAAGCGAGGTACGCCTATTCATTTCTGGTATTATCCTGAACATCCCGAAAAGCTGGAGCCCAGCAGTATGTATAGTGAAAGAATCATAGAATTTCTGGAAGATGAAATAGGAGTTGCATATCCATGGGGCAGCTATTCACAGGTAATGGTGCAGGATTTTTTGTATGGCGCTATGGAAAATACCAGTGCTACCACTTTTGGCGATTTTTTCTGGGTGGATTCGCGTGGATTTTTAGATCGAAATTATATTGGTGTAAATGCGCATGAAGCCACCCATCAATGGTTTGGAGACCTAATAACTGCGCGTAACGATGCCGATCACTGGTTGCAGGAAAGTTTCGCAACTTTTTATCCCGGACTTTTTACTGGTTCCGTATATGGTGCAGATGAAACACCCTGGTACTTCAGAGGCAATATGAACGGGGCACTTGCTGCAGGCGAAAAAAACAGTTTACCGGTGCGGAACAGCGAAGGCGGAACGGCCAGGCATTATCCAAAAGGTGCATCTGTTTTATATATGTTACAGCATGTAATGGGGCGTGAGAATTTTCGCCGTGGAGTTCAATTGTATTTAAAAGAACATGGATTTTCCGGGGTGGAAACCAGAGATTTTGAATTGGCCATGATAGATGCAAGCGGGATGAATATGGATTGGTTTTTTGACCAATGGATTTACAGAGGCGGAGAGCCAAATTACAAAGTATCCTGGCAGGCACTGGACGATGCAACTGAAGTAAGTGTGGAGCAGATTCACAAAATGGAAAATACAGTAGGATTATTCAAAATGCCTGTGGATTTCGCCATTTATTATGCAGACGGTTCTATTGAAAGAAGAACCGTTGTAATTGATAAAATTTCGCATAAAATTAAATTCCAAAATACCTCAAACAAAAAAGTAGATTTTGTGCTATTTGACGAAGGTAGTTTCATTTTGAAAAAATTGACTTATGATAAGTCGCTGGAAGGATGGATGAAGCAGTATCAGAAAGCGGAATTCATGATGGACAGATATGATGCAATTGTTGCAATAGGTAAATTTCCAATAGAAAAAAGAAGAGAGTTTTTACGACGTGCTTTTGAAACTGAAACCAACAAAAATATTTTAACGGAAATTGCAAAACAATTGGCTAAAGATTCTGATACGGATATAGCATGGTGTAATCGTATTTATTCCAGCAAATATGTAGAGGTTCGAAGGGTATTCATTCAGAATTTACCGGCCGGATTATCTACCATACCCATATTTGAAAATGCACTGAAAGACAGCAGCTACCAAATTATAGAAACTGCACTGCTAAAAATCTGGGATATTTATCCGGGAAGCAAAAACGCATTACTAGACCAAATTAAATTTTTAGAAGGACAGGCAATGGCACTACGCGTGCGATATCTGGAACTTGGCACGGAAATCTTTCCTGATATGAAGGCGCAATTTATTGGCCAGCTAACCAACCTGTGCGGGGCAAAATACGAATTCAGAACACGTATCAACGCCATGCAGGCTTTACAGAGAATGAATCTGCTAAATGAAAATATTGCGGCAAATCTTTTCGATGCCCTGCTGAACTTTAACACCAGACTCAATGCTCCTGCAAAAGATGTGGTGGATTATTTTAAACAGCAAACTGCCTATGCCCGCATTTTGAGAAAACAGTTGGATTCTCCTGTTTATGATGCCGTGAGTAAAGCCAGATTGGCAGAAATTTTGGGATTCTGATATTCCAGGCTGATCTTAAAAAGATACGAGTTTGGCATGCGCTTTGAGCTATTCTATGCATGAGAAACGGAGTACTTGCAATAATCTTATTTGCTGTGGCTTTGATGCCGCTCAAGGCTGATGATTTGCAGATCCGTTTGTCGCCCAACCCGGCGTCTACCAACCTGAATATCCAATTTGAGTCTCCAATAAGCGGTGAATTTTCAGTAGAGGTTTATACGGTCCTCGGAACCAGAATATTCGTTCAAAATTATGAGAATCCGGAGAGCACAGTATTGGTTAATCTCAACACTTCAGCCTATGCAGATGGCATCTATCTGGTGCGCGTAACTCATGGCAAAGAGAGTATTGTAAAGCGCATAAAAATCCAACAGGTTTAATCAGCGAAACCGGGGGAAATCGCATCCCAGATGGTAATTAATTTCACCGAACTTTTTTTGTTTGCAACAGAATACTTTATTTAGCGTTTTAATTATCGAACAAAAAGAAGATGAGAAAGGACACTCGCGGTTTTCCAGGAATACATATTGGATTTAACTATTTTCTAACGCTTTGCTCCCTGCTTATTCTGATTACTGCCTGCTCCAAAGCTACTTTTAAAGAAGCCAAACACAGGTACGATCAGGGTTATTACGGTCAGGCTGCAGATCTGTTTGAACAGGTTTCTAAAAAATCCAAATCCAAGGAAGAGAAGCAACAAGCTTTGTTATTTGCCGCTGAGAGCTACCGTTTAAATAATGATTATGAAAAGGCAAAGCGCCTTTATGAAAAGGTGCTCGCCAGGGATCCAAAAAATTCCAGGGCTCTTTTGATGCATGCCAACATGCTCAAAAAACAGGAGAAGTACCGCGAAGCTATGGATGCCTACGATAAATATCTGGAAGAAGTACCGGGAGATACCATGGCGCAGAATAAAAGAACAGGTTGCGAACTTGCTTTGCGATGGACACCCGATAGTTCCAGATTTGTAGTTACTAATTTCCGTGAGGCAAATACCAAGCTGAATGACTGGGCTCCGATGATTGCCAGTAAAAAAGACAATCTACTTTATTTCGCTTCAGACCGCGAAGATGGCAAATCCAAAAAAGTATATCCGGGTACCATGAACTATTGGTCCGATATCTGGTATATTGAAAAAACAGGTCGCAAAGGCAAAGAAAAATGGGGCAATCCCGTGTTTTTAGAAAAGGCAAGTACCAAATACAACGAAGGTGGCCTCACCTTTGATTCCCGTTATTCCGGAATGTATTTGACCCAATGTGGTGGGCAAGACGGGAAACTGGAAAAGTGCGCGATTTATGAAATGAAGAAAGTGGGTACCGAATGGGAAATGGGGGAACCTCTGGAATTCTGCAAGGAAGATACCGGACATAGCTACGGGCACCCTGCATTGAGCCCTGATGGCACGAAAATGTATTTCAGTTCGGACCGTTCTGATGGTTATGGTGGATTCGATATCTGGATGGTAAGCTATAGCAAAAGAAGCCGCTCCTGGGGTTCTCCTGTGAATTTGGGCCCAACCATCAATACCAAAAACAACGAATATTTCCCTTACTATAACAAACACGACGACAATCTCTATTTTGCATCTGACGGATGGCCCGGAATTGGTGGTTTGGATATGTTTAAAATCAAGCCAACCGAAGATGCCCAGGTATGGACTGAAATGGAAAACCTACGCGAACCATTAAATTCCGGTGGCGATGATTTCGGAATCACCTTTCTGGAAAATGACGCCAACAGTGGTTTCTTTACTTCCAACCGCGGAGATCGCAGAAACAACGACGATATTTATTCCTTTCATATCAATCCTATTGTAATTACCATTCGCGGTATCATTACGGATTGTGCAACCCATAAAATACTTCCGGGCGCTACCATTATCCTTTCCAATGATAAAGATACTTCCCATATTGTGTTGAAGGCCGATGCTATGGGGGCATACAGAACTACGCTGGCTGAAGGAACCAATTATGAAATAGTTTCCAAATTTCCGGAGCAATATTATTTTGATGCACAACCTGTAAATCGCACCACCAAGGGAATTAAATTCTCTACAGAACTGGTTCAGGATTTTTGTTTGGAAAACCCATTGGATAAATTGGTTGTACTTCCAATCTTTTATGATTTGGATAAAGCGTATATACGTCCGGATGCAGCCAGAACCCTGGATACATTTGCACAAACTATTCTGATTAAATATCCCAGACTCTTGGTTGAATTGGGGTCACATACCGATTGTCGTGCAAGTGTTGCGCATAATGAAGACCTTTCCCGCCGCAGGGCAGACAGCGCAGTAAATTATTTGGTTACCAAGTGGAAGATTGATGCCAAACGTATTACTGCAAAAGGTTATGCTGAAAGTCAGCTGATCAACGATTGTAAATGTGAAGGTTCGGATATTGAAGGCTTTACCAGGTATTATGATTATGTAGATTCCAGCGGCAAACGCCAGAAATTACAAAAAGCTATCGCCATAAAGGATGAAACAGGTAACGTAATTCGCAGCTATTATGAGGATTACACACCCGGTGAAATTCAGGTGATCAACGGGAAACGTGTGGTTCCATGTGATGAATATCAGCACCAACAAAACCGCCGTACCACCATCCGCTTTGGATTGGAAGGAATCGGTTCATCCCGCATAAAAGTAGATCAGGGTGCAGATCGCAACAATACCAATACAGGTGTAGACAGTGCCGGCAAAAAAGACACTGTGCCTGCTGGTAAACCCGGAATGGATCTTTCAAACGCTATCAGAATTCCTTTTACTGCAAATGGTGCAAATAAAATGATTGGTGTTTCTCTGAATGATGGAAACAGCTATGAATTTGCATTCGATTTGGTGGGCAGATATACCGCGGTTCCAAAAGAAGTTGCTGCAGAATGGTTCACCAATAAAATAATCAATAAAGGAAGTTTTGAAGAAGGTGAAAAATTGAAAGTGGGTGATGTGAAATTGCCGAGCAGCAAATTTACAGTAGCTAAAATCACCATTGGTGGCACTGAAATTTCAAATGTTCAGTTTGTAATTTCGGATAAAGTGGAAGTTGCCACACTTGGTAAATCCTTCTTCCGCAATTTCAAAACTGAAAGTTTTGTAGACAAAACCGATTTGGTTTTATTGCCGAAAAAAGCGCCTAAAAAGAAACCATAATTCAATTTTAAATAAATAAAAAAGCCCGATTGTTTCGGGCTTTTTTTATTGTGAATGATAAGATATTTCATTCAAATATATTCGGTGAATTTTGGTATTAAATTATGCTTTTATTGCACGGTGAATTCGCAACAATTTTTCGAGCAAACCCGGAAGTAAATCCAATTTCAACATATTGGCTCCATCGCTTTTTGCAGTTGCCGGATTTGGATGTGTTTCTACAAATAAACCATCGGCACCTACGGCAATTGCTGCTGAAGCGATAGTCTCAATTAATTCGGGTTTACCACCCGTAACACCACTTTCCTGATTGGGTTGTTGCAAACTATGGGTAATATCCATCACCACAGGTGCTCCAAATTTTTTCATTTCAGGAATATTTCTAAAATCCACTACCAAATCCTGATACCCAAAAGTATTTCCTCTATCGGTGAGAATGATATTATTGTTTCCGGAATCCAGGCATTTTTGCATGGCGTGTTTCATGGCACCGGCGGCAGCAAATTGTCCTTTTTTAATATTGATCCATTTACCGGTTTTAGATGCGGCCACCAACAAGTCGGTTTGGCGAAATAAAAATGCCGGAATTTGCAAAACATCCACATACTGGGCAGCAATTGCTGCTTCTGCGCTTTCGTGAATATCTGTAACCGTAGGTATTCCGTATTTCTCCCCTATTTCCGCTAAAATGGCAAGGGCCTTTTCATCACCAATTCCTGTAAAAGAATCCAGACGGCTGCGGTTTGCTTTGCGATAACTTCCTTTAAACACTAAAGGTATTTGCAGGCGGTTTGAAATTTCAACCAGTTCTGCAGCAATATCCATGGCCATCTCACGACCTTCAACTGCGCATGGACCGGCGAGTATAAAAAAGTTACCTGAATCCAGATGTTTCAGTTTTGGAATTTGGGGAAGCATTGCTGCAAAGTTAATTGCTAAAAAAGCTAAAACTTTGTCTGGAGCCTTCTTTTGTCAATCCCTCCATGCTTATTCTACCTCTGCTTGATTCCATGGCACTGATCAGATCCTCCGCATCTGAATAGGTATTGCCATTAAATTTCACAATAATAAAGCCGGAAGGCAATCCCATTTGGCTGATATAACCACCTCTTTGAATATTCAATATTCGAATACCCTGAGATATTCCATATTTCTGCAAATCCGAAGCACCTAAAGGCTGGAAATCAGCCCCCATAACCTTGCTGTTTACAGCACCTTTCATCATTAAAGCATTGTTATCGCTTTTATCTATGAGTTTGAAGGTCTTCACAATTTCCTTACCGCTTCGAATTGCGGTGATTTTTATTTCATCTCCAGGTCTGTGATATGCCAGATTTTCATCAAATGTGGCTTTGGTATCTACCGGTTTTTCATCCAGTTTAATAATTACATCTCCAACCCTTAAATCTGCTTTAGCCGCAGGTCCATCATCCAAAATTTCTGAAATTACCACACCCCCGTTTAGTTTTAATGATTCAGATTTTGCTGCATCCAAATCCGCTGCATTCAATCCTAAAAAAGCCCTTTTTACTTCACCAAATTGAATAAAGTCTTTTACAATTTTATTTACAATATTAGATGGAATTGCGAACCCGTATCCGGTATAACTGCCGGTATTGCTTTGTATGGCGGTATTAATTCCAACCAGTTCTCCCGCAGTGTTGATTAAAGCACCGCCTGAATTTCCCGGATTAATCGCGGCATCGGTTTGTATAAAACTCTCTATAGGAAATTGATTTTGCACCAAATTGATATTTCTTCCCTTAGCACTGACAATACCTGCTGTAACGGTACTGGTAAGATTAAAGGGATTTCCAACTGCCAGCACCCAATCCCCTACCATTACATTATCGCTATTGGCAAAAGCAATCGCCGGCAAATCTCCTGCATCAATTTTTAACAATGCAAGATCAGAACTTGGATCTGCACCAATTACTTTGGCTGCATATTCTTTCTTTTGGTTATTTAATACCACAGTCAGTTTTTCAGCACCACTGATTACGTGGTTGTTGGTTACGATATATCCATCTTTGCTCACTATTACACCACTTCCCGTGCTGGTGGCCTTTCCTCTGCTTCCAAAAGGATCAAAATCCCAGAACCATCCAAATCCACCACCGTATTGCACGGTGCTTTCATTTTTTATAAATACAACACATGGCGTGCTGATAGCTGAAGCCTTCACAAATCCATCGGGAAGTGCGTTCAGATTCACATTTCGAAATACATTGCCATTTTGATAGGAAATACTTTCTTTGGATGTGGACTGGAAGGAAAAAAACAGCCAGGCACCAAATATTCCTGCCATCATAGGCAACATGAAAAATAAAGCTATTTTCCGTAAAGCGCTTTTCATACGATTTTAACAGGAAAAGCCATACAAAAATTGGGCAAAACTTAAAAATCTGCCATTTCAAAGATGAAATGAAACAAAGAACCGATAAAAATAAGACATTCGCTGAATGAAACTGGATGACAAGACCGGCAGGTCAGCCGCCAAAATATTTCTTGCAGCTGCAATCATAGTTGCCACCTTCAGCGTTTCCTGCAATAAAAAATGCAGGGCTTTGGAAAGCACCAATAGTGGATTGGTTGTTGGCTTGTATGATTTTAAAGAGTGCTTCCCTTATGCCACTTTCAATTCTACATTGATCATTGATACCGATACCGGATTTGCGAATTACCAGGCGAGCCATTTTAAGACATGCGCCGCCCAACTGGATGCCATAGACTTCAGTAAAAATGTGTTATTGGGATTTAAGACCGAAACCCATGCCTGCAATGCTGCGTTTCACAGGAATATTAGCATAGATACCACTGCAAAAACCTATACTTTCACTGTTACCATAGAAAAATGCGATGGTTGTGGTACGCAACTCATGAGTACCAATTTTTTAATTGGACCAAAAATTCCAGCAGGTTACCAGGTTAATTTTGTGAAAAAAGACCCGTGAAATGAAGCGTATTTTTAAATACACTTTATTTCTATTTATTGGGTTGATAATGGCAATGTTGGCCATTACCTTTTTAACCAAAAGTGTTCAACCAAAAGTTTCATTTAAAGGCGCGCCATCTTTAAATCCAGAGGCTTACAAAAGGCTTGGGGAAATTGTGCAATTTCAAACGGTATCCTACGATGACAGCAGTGATGGTATTTTGAAGACAATTGCATTAAAACAATTGTACATATGGATGCAAAATAATTATCCTTTGGTATTTAAAAATGCCAAATCCCATTTTATTGGAACTGGTAGTTTGATATTGGAATTTCCGGGTAATAATAATTCACTAAAACCTGCAATGTTTTGCGCGCATTTGGATGTAGTTCCGGTAGATATGGAAAATATTTCCAAGTGGAAAAAGGCTCCATTTTCAGGTGCAATATGGAACGATACCATTTATGGACGCGGTGTGTTAGACGATAAATCTGTAGCCATTTCCATGTTGGAAGTCATGGAAAAACGCATTGCGAAAAAAGCGTTAAATAAGAGAACCATTCTACTTGCTTTTGGCCATGATGAAGAGACAGGCGGTACAAATGGAGCTATAAAGATTGCACATTATTTACTTGAAAATAAAATACAACCAGAATTTATTTGTGATGAAGGTTTCGGTGTTATGGAGGGTTTGGTTCCGGGTGTTAAAAAACCCGTAGCCATCATTGGCATTGCAGAAAAAGGTTATATGACCGCAAAACTGGAAATTGCTTTAGAAGGGGGGCATTCATCTTTTCCAAAAAAAGAAAATGCCACTTCCATTTTAATTAAGGCGCTTCAAAGTGTTGAGAATATGGAAATGCGCGAAACTTTTTGTGAACCGCAACAACAATTCTTCAGATCCATCGCACCTGAAGCCAATTTCGGATATCGCTTTTTATTTTCCAATATGTGGATTGCATCACCGGTAATAAAAATGGTATTGCGTGGAAATAATAAAACAGCAGCCACCATTCGAACCACGCATGCAACTACCATAATTCGTTCCGGTACCAAAGACAATACCTTGCCGGGATATGCCCAGGCTATGGTTAATTTTAGAATTTTACCGGGTGAAACTGTTCAATCTGTTTATGAACATTTGAAAAGAACAATCGCGGATGAACGAGTTCAAATTGTTTTGCAACCGGATACCATTTCACCTTCCCCAATTTCATCCACAAAAAACCTTGCATGGAAATGGATTACCGAAACTATCGGGGAAACATTTGATGGTGCCGTATCCGCTCCGGGATTGGTTCTTACTGGTACAGATTGTAAAAATTACACCTCTGTATGTAAAAATATTTATCGCTTTGTTCCATTGAGATTGAATAACGATAATCTCGGTGGAATTCACGGCAGTAACGAGCGAATTGCCACAGGAAATTTCAATGAAATGATCCGGTATTATGAATTGCTTTTTGAAAAACTTTAATTTGCTATTTAATTCCGGAGGGATTTTACATACTCGGTAAGCATTTTTACCTGCTCTTCACTTAAACGCTTTTTATAACCCGGCATATTGTTTTTGCCATTAGTGATTCGTTTGGATATTTCATCATCGGAAATTTTACTTTTGGTTAAGTCAATTGCTCCAATGGCAGTGTTTGGTTGTTTGCCTTCCACACCATGACAAAGGGCACAATTCGACGCAACAAATAGTTCATTGGCTGTAACGGAAGTGCGCACCATGGATTCGTTTACCGCAGGGCGTTTTTTATTCATTTCTCCCAAACCATAAGCGCCTAAAACAAGGGCAACTGCCACCACGGCAATCCCCTTTTTATTTTTCTTAAATCCGATTATTGCCAGTGGAATGCTGAGAAAAACCAAACCAATTTTTATAATTAACAAGGTACCAATGAGTGATCCGGGTATATTCAACAACATCCAAACACCGGTAATCAGAAATATGGTGCTGATTACCATATCCACCAAAATTCGTACTGGTTTTTTGGTAAACATGGATTGTATCGCAGAAATATTACCCAAAAGCCCAATGAGCCTGATAAGGTAAAAAAGAAGAAAAAGACTTACGGTTATTTTGTGCAGTAGGAGGAGATTTGCATACATGGCACAAAGTAAAGGAATAATTTCATCGAAAAAACAGAGTACCTGAATTCAACATAACGGCGCATGTGGAATCCCGTATCAGGTATATCTGAATTCACGATGCACATTTTATCCATTCTTTTCTGTTTGCAGAGAATATCCTGTATGTTTGACATCTCTAATATATCATTAAAATGAAAAAGTTTAATTACATTCTTGCTGTGGTTGTGATGTTATTCACCGCTTCCTGCGGAAATTCCACTGAAACCAAAACCACAGATTCTCCTGCCGCAAGCAACACCGAAACAACTACTCCATCAAGCACAGAGACTACAGCACCAACTGAAAATTCCGCAAACAAAACTTCTGTAGAAGTGAATAAAGATGGAGGAGAGATTAAAACAGATAAAGGGCAAATAGAAGCCAATGAAGGCGGTGTAAAAGTGGAAATTAAGTAAAAACTGTTATACAACAAGAAATTAAAAACCGGAGATCTTCCGGTTTTTTTATGTGCCATTTCATCAGATTTTTAATCATCATTTTAGCAACTCAGACATTTAGGCATTCCTAATGTGGAACATGGAAAAACCTAAAAATGAGATGCGGAAAACAAATGCTCTCCCAATTACATTCCTTGCTCTATTTTTAGAATCGAGTGGCGTTTAGATAACAACTATTTCCACGGTTTTAATCATGAACTTATGTATTTAATGTCACGAAACAACAGTGGAATACAGTGTTGTTTTGCTGCAAATAAACTTATGTTATTTCCTGAACAAAAGACACTCACAGAGCCATTTAGAATAAAAATGACCGAAGCCTTGCGTATCACTAATCCCGAACAAAGAGCGGAGGCATTGAAAAACGCAAGTTTTAATACATTTCTGCTGCACAGTACAGATGTATTTATCGATTTACTTACCGATAGTGGAACTGGTGCCATGAGCGATCAGCAATGGGCGGCAATGCTCACTGCAGATGAAAGCTATGCCGGAGCAAGAAGCTGGCTTCGCTTAGAGGCACAGGTAAAAAATTTAACCGGCATGCCCTATATTTTGCCAACGCATCAGGGACGTGCAGCGGAGAGAATTTTATATGGAATATTGGGAGGAAAAAATAAAATATTTTTAAGCAATACGCATTTTGATACCACCCGTGCGAATATCGAATTTACCGGTGCGCAAGCTATAGATCTGATGCCGGAATTAGACGATCCGGCATATTTAATAAGTGAATTTAAAGGGGATATGGATACCCAAAAATTGCGCGAACAAATTAACTTACATAAAAAAGAAAATATAGCAGCGGTAATTCTTACGGTAACCAACAACAGCAGCGGCGGACAACCTGTGAGTATGGCCAACGCTAAAGAGGTAGCTGCCATTTGCAGGGAAAACGGAATTTTATTGGTGATGGATGCCTGCCGGATTGCAGAAAACAGCTATTTCATCAAACACCGTGAAAAGGAATATGAAAATTTGACTTACCTGGAAATTGCACAGCAAATGATGTCACTTGCAGACGCGGCAATAATGAGTTCCAAAAAAGACGGTCTTGTAAACATGGGCGGCTTTTTGGCACTGAGCGATGCTGCTCTGGCAGAACGGGCATCCAGTCTGCTGATTATCAGCGAAGGCTTTACCAGCTATGGCGGATTAACCGGAAGGGATATGGACGCACTGGCGGTGGGATTGACCGAAGTTTTTGATGCGGATTATCTGGAGTACCGGATTCTTTCCGTGGGTTATCTGGGACGAAAGTTGAAGGAACTGGGAATACCGGTGATTTGGCCTACAGGTGGGCATGCGGTGTACATTGATGCTGCAAAAATGTATCCGCATATTCCCATAGATCAATATCCGGGGCAGACATTGGCTTGTGAAGCATATTTACTGGGCGGCATCCGATGCGCAGAAGTGGGTTCTGTGATGTTTGGAAAAAAGGATGTTCATGGGAAATTAATTCCCGCAACAAGGGAACTGGTAAGGCTGGCCATTCCGAGAAGGGTGTACACCCAGAGCCATATTGATTATGTTGCGGAGGTTTTTGGACATTTGATGGAAAAAAGGAACAGCACCAACGGGTACCGAATCACCTGGGAGCCCTCCTTTTTACGGCATTTTACTGCGAAGTTTGAACCCATCACAAGTGTTGCCGAAACGGAGGAGCTGCGCGGGATGGAAATTCCGCTGTATTAAAATTCTCTAAAATTCAATTTCCTTTCCTACTTTTGCAGCCCCAAAGGGAGACCCCTGCCCGGAACTGCATCGGTTCACGCGGGCGTTTTTTTTAGCGGTGGCTGAGAGAGCCACCATTATCTGGGATTGGAAGCTAAAAATGCAGCCAATCTTTTGGGTCCCGATCACGAAAGCTTCGCAATCGTATCGTGGACCCGAAAAATTACGCAAATCGAAGATTTGCTATTTTTCGGGATGTAGCGCAGCCAGGTAGCGCACTTGCATGGGGTGCAAGGGGTCGTGAGTTCGAATCTCGCCATCCCGACTCAATCAGGACAAGGCTTTCAGGAAACTGGAAGCCTTGTTTGTTTTAGGGTGGTTCAAACATAGTTCAAACATTTATTCATTACTCATACACTTCTATCAGTACTACTGCAAGTCACGTCAAGCTTGGGAAAGCCATTCAACATGTCGGCGGACAATTGGCATATTTGCCAATTCGAAAATTTTGTATATATTGCAGCCCTAAACCCTTAAAAGTGGCGGCAACACTAAAAATGCGGCATAACACAACATGACAAAAGCAAAGTTCACTAACAACAGTACTATTACTGTAATCGCCAAGGACGGCGAAGTTTTTACTCTCAAAGCCTATTTTCCTGTTCCAATTGATAAACATGCGGAGATTTGCAAGGTTTTGGTTTATTATTTTGAGGAAAAGTTTTCGGATGATAAATCAAGCATGATTTACGAGGTACTTATTAAAATGATGTATACTCATGGATTTTCATTTACTTATGGGGGAAGCGATAGAAATGAAGAACGTGAACGCATTGGTGCCAAGATTAAAAAATTACGCGAGGAGAAAGGGATTGAAGCTAAACAATTAGCATTATTGGCAAACATTGATGCTGCAAATCTCAGTCGCATTGAGAAAGGACGATACGCCGTAGGTCTAGATATTCTCGCGCGAATTTCAAATGCATTAGGTGTAAAAGTTGACTTAGTTTAAATAAGCAATCAGTTTATTCTAATGTTAATTTATCAAATTCACCTCAGGTTACCGCAAAGGCTCCAAAGTTGCCCGTTTCGGGATGATTCACCCTTACAATATGAATTACACTTTATCAAATAAACATCGATAGGCATAGTTGAAAATGATTAAAATTCCTGGCAACATATCGCTACCTAAGATTAAAAATCTTTATTCTGAACTAAGCAATTCAGGAGAAGACATTATAGATGTTTATCTACCGAAGAAAATTGAAAAGATGGATTTGGGGTTGCTGTTTTCTTATTTGCAATTTTTGGCGACTTGGGTAAGGGATAGCCGTTCAGGAAATTTGCATCTTCCTATACATACCGCGGAGGAAGTTGAAGATTATTTAGAAAACAATGAATTTGTTTATCCCTCAATAGTACTAGCATGGGAAAAAGAAATTGTGAACGCAGATGGCAAGCATATAAAAGGCGATTTGAAGAATCCAAGCAAAGACTACTTTAATCGCATGGACTTCTTTGACTTAAAAGGCACATCTGTTCCAATTTATTGCTTCGATCATGACAAATCTAATAGGGGTCTGTCTCGGCATCTTTATAAGAATTTCAGAGAACTAGCAAATGAAACAACACTTGGTTTTAACTTATTCAATGCCTTTAAGAAAGCTGGAGACTTCAATAAAGGAGCTCTTAGGGCAGGGATAAAAGGCAGTTATGATGATTTGATCGCTATTATTCATGAACTATTTGCGAATACTCACGAACATGCAAAAACCAATGAACTCGGCTATAATCTCTATCCGAATATTCGGGCTTTGCAATTAAATTTCCATAAAAAACCGATAAATAAATTCATTGAACAGTTTCAAGATTACGAGGGACTTGTTCAATATTTTAATTCTGGGTTTAACACAAATGAACAAGGGGAGCTGTACCTATTGGAAATTTCGATTTTAGATAGCGGTCCAGGTTTCGTAAAACGATTCAAAAAGATTAGTGATTACAATCTAAACATAAGTGAAGAAGTTGAAATTATTAAGCAATGCTTATATAGGCATAACACATCTGCCGAAGGATTCAGCGGTGAAACAAAAGGTATCGGCTTAGATAGAGTTTTGAAAACTCTTGATGGGAAAGGTTTTGTCAGGATAAAAACGGGACGTGCTGACGTGTTTCGGGATATGCGAAATAATCAGTATCACCATCATCAAACAGCTGAAGAAATTCAGTTGAACGATTTTCAAAATAATAGCACCAATGATTTTACCATAAATCTAGCAGCACAAGGAACGTTACTTTCTATTTTTTATCCTATTGAGTATATTAAACTATGAGAGACTACTTTATATTCCAATATGAAGATACCGTTTCTTCAAAGGAAAAGTTGAAAGTTACCGTGTTGTTTGTACATCAGACCAAAGTGATTTCACAAAATTCCTTGGCACAAGAACTGAATCATTTTTTTCAAGAACATAGCATTACAGATAAGTTAGTAGTTATCGTTCCTAAATATCTTGACCAGGATTCACTTGAGTTTTTTAAAACCTCCAGAGATATAACCTTTCAAAGAGTTCCAGGAAAATCCGCAGATTACTTTGAAAAATGCCTCATGATTTATGAATATGACTCTGATGGTTCATTCAGATTGGAAAAAACGGTGAAATTGACCCCCCAGCGCCGGTCGAAACTGACCCCCATGCGCCGGAGCAAATTGACCCCCTGAAAACGGAGCAAACTGACCCCCTCCGCGGCGGCGGATTTGGAGTCAAAAGTTTAGTTGAAGAGTGATGGTTTGAACCATTGAACTTGCATTGCAACAGCAATGCAACAATGGCAAATAAACCTATCACAATGAACAAGATCAAACAAATCATCCGATGCCACGCAGAAGGCCGTGGCACCAAGCAAATCAGCTCCATTACAGGAGTATCAAGGAACACAGTAAAAGAGTATTTAAAGCGGTTTAAAACAACCGGATTAACGCTGGAAGATGTGGATTCAATGCAGGATGCCGTTTTGGCGGACATTATCATTGGCAACACTGAACCGTTGGTGGATGCAAAGCGCCAGGAAGTGCTGCAACCTTTGTTACCAGCCATTGCAAAGGCCTTGCGCAAGAAAGGGATGACCTCCCAGATGCTGTGGGAGCAGTATTATGAAAAACACCCTGATGGTTACAAACTAAGCCAGTTTAGACAGTACATAAGGCTTCATTTACAGAAGAAAAATATCAGCATGCATTTTGAGCATAAAGCTGGTGACAAAGTATTCGTTGACTATGCCGGAAAACACCTGTATTTAACCGATGCAGAAACTGGTGAACATATACCAGTAGAGGTGTTTGTAGCGGTTTTGGGATGCAGTCAGTACACTTATGCAGAGGCCAGTTTAAGCCAGAAAAAAGAGGATTTTATTGATAGCTGCCGCCGGATGTTGGAGTATTATGGTGGCGTACCCAAAGCAATAGTTCCCGATAACCTGAAGTCTGCGGTAAAAAAGGGGAGCAAGTTTGCGCCAATACTCAACGAAACCTTTGAGAACTTTGGAGAGCATTACAACACTACCATACTTCCAACCAGACCGCGCCAACCAAAGGAAAAGTCTTTGGTGGAAGGCGCTGTAAAGCTGATATATCAGCGTATATACACGCGGTTGGAATCGCAGATATTTACCTCACTCCATGATTTAAACACCGTGCTATGGAAAGCCCTGGATGACTACAATAACAAAGCACTACGCGGAGAAGAGAGTCGTAAACAGCAGTTTGAAGAACTGGAAAAAGGAGCACTGCTTGCATTGCCTGATCTGGCCTATGAAATGCGCAAGACCCGTGTGTGCACTGTAATGAAAAATAGCCATGTATGCCTGGCCGAAGACAAACATTACTACAGCATTCCTTACCGGTACATGGGTAAAAAAGTAAAACTGCTATACAATGAAACCCATGTAGAGGTGTATTTTAAGTACCACAAAATAGCCTCTCATGTGCGGGACAAACGGCGCCACAAATACACAACGGACAAGGAACATCTGGCGGCAAACCAACAATACGTAGCCAGTTGGAATCATGAATTTTTTATTACCGAGGGCAATAAAATAAGCCCTGAAGTTGGTCAGTACTTAGGCAAACTCATGGAGTCCAAATCCCATGCAGAGCAAGGGTATAAATCCTGTGCAGGAATTTTGCACCTGGCAAAAAAGGTGGGCCCCCAAAGGCTGATACAGGCCTGCGCACGGGCCTCTGAATACCAGGCGTACAACTATCCGATAATCGAAGATATTCTTCGCAAAAATCTGGACTCTATTGATCCCAAACACGAGCTCATAGATGAGAAAACCGCTACACCCATGCACAACAACATAAGAGGAAAGAAATATTACAATTAACCCAATAAACACAATACAAAATGAACAACCAAACAATGGAAAGAATGAAAAAAATGAAGCTTTATGGAATGCAACGCAGCTTCAAACACGCCACTGAAAACCAATCCCTGGCTACACTTACGCCAGATGAGCTGGTAAACCTACTGGTAGAAAGCGAATGGGACGACCGCCAGAACCGCAGCCTTGAACGGAGCATAAAAAATGCGAAGTTCCGTTACAAGGCCAGTGTGGAATCCCTTGATTTTAATCCCGAACGCATGCTGGACAAGAACCAAATACTCCGTCTGGCAGATTGCAGCTTTATACAAAAAGCGGAAAATGTGTTGATTACCGGTAGCACAGGAACCGGCAAAAGTTACCTGGCCTGCGCAATCGGAAACCAGGCATGCAGCCTTGGCTACAAGGTGGTGTACGCCAATGCCACCAGGTTGTTTACCCAACTGAAAATGGGCAAAGCAGATGGCTCCGCCATCAAAGACATGGCCCGTTTGGAAAAACAAGATCTGCTTATACTGGACGACTTTGGAATACAACCGCTGGATGCACAAAGTAGAATGTTGCTCATGGAAATAGTGGAAGACCGGCACGGGAAAAGGTCCACCCTGTTCACCTCACAGCTTCCTGTACAGGTTTGGTACGAGGTCATAGGCGACGAAACCCTCGCAGACGCAATCCTGGATCGCGTGGTGCACGATGCACACCGTCTTGAACTCAAGGGTGAGTCTTTAAGAAGAAAACGCAAAACAGAGGAGGAAAACGACTAAATTTGTTTAATGGTTCAAACCCACTCTTCAGCTAAAAATTACCTCTTAACTTTAGGGGGTCAATTTGCAGCGGCGCGAGGGGGTCAATTTAACCGGCGTGTGCACAAGGTCTCGTTCAAGCGCTGTTGAGCCTCAGCTTCAATAAGATCTTTCAGCTCTGTTTTTTCACGTTTGAGTTTTTCAATCTCAGCTTTTGTTCGGTTTAATTCTTTAATTTGCGTTGACTTCTCGTCAAGTTCTTTTTGCAACGCATTAAATTGCTCAGTTTGTTCTTCTATTATCTTTGACTTAAGTTTAGCCTCTAGTGTTGCTCTTTCCTCCTTCAGTTTTTTTGCTAAAACCTCCTCAAATTGCTCATTTTCCTTTCTTCTTTGTTCTTCAAAGTCCCTTTTAGCCGCATCTAATTTCTCTTGCTCATGATCAACCTTCTTTCGCTCAGCTGCTAATTCAGACTGATATTTCTTCTTGATTTCATCCTCCAATTGGTGCGCCAGGATATTCTGGACATCTATGGATGTTCCGCAATTAGGACATTTAATTTGAGTTATTTCTTCCATAGCCGTCAACCAATTCTTTGCTGATTATAGTTCTTATAAATGTTCACTGCGGCGTAGCTTCCCTTTGATTCAGCCGCCATTAATTCCTCAAACACGTTTTGGGGAACATCATAATATTCATAAACACTTCCATTATGAAATTCTATCCTAAGTAGGGCCTGATTGATATCGTAACCAACCGCAGATAGATTTGTCGAATCAACTGTACTCATTTCCATATTTATATTTAATTATTGTTTTTGTTCTCGAATTGATTTTACTACCGATTTATACTGCTCCTCGTTTGTTTCAAATCTTCTTGTCCAGGCTTCTACAAGCTTTGGGTCGTTGCTTGAGGGCCTTGGTTCCACGAGTTCAATTCTTACCCTCGATGGAATATTAATAGCTTCCCCTACAATTATTGCTTCACCTATTCTCAAAGAAGGTAATAACTCGATCAAACTATTCATATTATTTGGGGCTGCGGACTGAACCGTGTTTTTATCGCCGCTATTTGTTAATCTCAATGCAATAAAAGTCCCAACTTGAGCCAGTATTGTTTCCGATATTTCCGATGGTCTTTGGGTAATTACCATTGCTCCTACTCCAAATTTTCGACCCTCTTTGAAAATTTTCTCTACGGCCCTCCGCGCATAACCGTAAATGTGATTGCTGCGTTCAGATTTAGGCAAATACGAATGTGCTTCTTCATAAACCATCAAAATCGGCCTCTGCCTCCCCGTATATTCTTCATATCTGCCCCAATACATTGAGTCATAAATAAGTCTGCTTATTAAACCAACTGAAATATCAATAAGCTCAAATGGAATGCCACTTAAATCAAGAATTGTTAAGCGATGATTATGGTCAATCCAGCTTCTAAATAAGTGATCAATGTCATTAGGGCTTTCCTCATCCGAATAATCAGGAGGATTGAACATGAAACTGTACCTGCTATCTTGTAGTCGAGAGAATATCTTCCCAACATAAGAGTACATTGTTTGATATTTCGACTTATACGGAACTGTATTGTGGGGAGAATAAGGTGTAAATCTGGCAGGTCTAAGCAACCTGGGATCTCCTTCTTCTTCAAGACATTCTTGATCAGGAGTATGGTCGCTAACATGATTATAAGTAGCATTGATTTCGCGATCAAAGTCATACCATAACTTTTTGATATCAAATGGTATAGGGGAGTCCGCCGTAATGTATATTTCTTCTACTTTACCAGCTTTCAATCTAGGAGCATTTGACATCTTCAACTCAACTATCTTCTCCCTAAGTCGTTTATCCGCAGGTTGTTCTTGTCCTTCTGGTCGACCAACTAGAAAGAATGATAGCTCATCAAATGTCATCGCCCAGAATGGAATACACAGAGGATTGACTTTATCATTAATTTTAAAAACCCTAGAGTTATCAACGAATGCTGAGGAGTATTCACCATGTGTATCCACCAAGACAATCCTCGAACCTAAATACTCTGTCAATAATCGCTTTAAAATGGCTGCTGTTGTATTTGATTTCCCACTTCCAGTCGAACCCAAAACTGCCGAATGTCTGAGAATTAGGTTGTGAGTATCAATGTACACCGCCAAGTTCTCTGAAGAGGAGTGTTTACCAATCTCCACATAACCATTGGTTTTCTCGCCATATATCGATTTCAGGTCATCATCGGTAACAATATGCACCTCATCATTAATAGTAGGGTATGTTCCAACACCCTTTTCAAATTTTTCATTACCCAATTTTTCTCCAATAAGTTGAACTTGAAGAAATCTTGATCCATAATCCGGTTCATAGGTTAATGTTTCTATCATCCTTGGCGAGTTACTAACTGATGATACTAGCCCATACAATGTTAAGCTTCCAATTGTAAATTTTACGAATGTTCCGATTTGCCCGATCTTATACAAGCGGCCTGCAATAATTGGTGCCGCTGAGGGGATTTCTTTTGCAATTTCCACTTCCACATTACCACTATTCACATTAATAACTCTTCCTAAATATGTAATATCTCTTTTCACAGCGTTACTCCTTGTTTTTCATTCCCGAACTTAAAATAAGAAAATCAACCAAAAATTTGAAGTCTCCAAGTTTTAAACCGCCATTTTCGCCATCCCAGAATCGACCCATAACAGAGCCTGTTTTGTCCAATTTCCAATCTGCAATAATACCTGATATTGAGGCCTTTGAAGGTCCTAACATTGAAAAGTTCGGAAGGTTTTTACCCACGCCAGCTATTTTGTCGATCGGCCCATCATCGTAAAACAGTCCAATAATATGAATGCGATTATTCTGATTTAGACAATTAAAAATAACTTCATTAATGTGATCATCTGAAAAGGAGTACCCACTTATAATAAATATTCCCTCTCCAGCCATTAAAAACTCCTTTAACCTATCAAAATAACTCGTAAATGGTTGTTTCCGTGATGACTCATACTTGTCTCTTGAAGGGTAGATAACTAATTCTGAATCCGGGAATTTTTCCTTCGCACCAGCACCCAATCGAACTATTCTGTCTGGATTACCAGTTGTACCATTTTTCCAAAACCATCCGATAGAACCATGAAGTTTCCATAAACGAATCCATGAAATTGGAGGACGATCATATTTTGCATTCCCATCCAACGTTTCATGAGCAAAAAACGGTTCATGGGAGCCAACAAAACCGTCAAAATATGGAATGAAAAGTTGCTCTAAAGATTTTTCAATTATAAGATCGTAGTTAGTAGTAAATAATTCTTTGGGATAATCCCGTGAAATCCAGTTTAACCATCCTAAAAACTTGAGTGCAATTTCCAATTTAGCCGTACTCTCTTCTGATGAGATAATTTTATATACTTCATTACAAATAGCCTTATCCAATGCTTCTGCCTCTTTGCCGTTTATTGGGCCAAATGATTTTTCCTCTTCATTCCTAGTAACCTGTCGTATTAAACGAATTTGATTGAGAATGGCTTCAATGTGCTGTTCATTTGCGCCCAGGCTTCCCTTAATAGCATTAAGTTTTATGCCAAATTCAGCTTCAATATTTTTTTCAACTTTAGTTGTTAGTCCAGAAATGTCAGAAAGACCCATTGCCTTGGAAGTTCCAGCCCCAAACAAAAACCCAACCCTCTTGGAGTATGAAAGTTGGTTTCTTATTTCAGTTAATTCTCTCTGTGGGTCATGTTTAAAGTCATCCATGGTTGTTAAATTTCTGAATTTTATTTCGTTTAATGAATTTTAAATCACTTTTTTTCTTCACAATACCAATTGGTCTACTTTACGTCTCAAGATAATATTGAACTATTTGTATTGTAATAGAAAGGCTTTCCTGGCTCCTTGTAGTAATTCTGCAAAAAGTAAGACTTTACCCTGTGATGCCTCACCTCCCTCAGCGGAATAATGTACAGTTTCTCTGGATACTCCGGCTTCCCGCCCACTCCCAAGGCAATGAAGACTTCCATTCTGTTCTTTCTGCCATAGGTTTTGTACCTATCCAATTGGTCGCTGCGGCAGATTTCGACCTCGTTATCACCTGAGAGCTTCGTTCGCCATTTGCATTCAACCGCGAACCTGTAAGAGCCTTCGTTCAGGTTAAGTTGCATAACCAAGTCAGGATTTTGATTTGACCGCGCATAGACACCGTCTACCCCTTTGTCACTCGTCCAGTGTATTGTTTCAAAATACTCGGTATTAAAACTCCTCCTAACAAACTTCTCAAACTCATCCCCCTTTTCTTTTTGTATGTCCTGCTCAGATCTCACCTCTGTCTTGGCATTCTGACTTGTGCCTTGTGATTGGTTTCCATTCGCCCCGGCCTGCTCTTGATGAATCTGAAACATCCTCTTTGTTTTTTGGTGACTGTTGCGATAGAAATAGGCCAGGAAACCGAGCAATAAGATAACAGCTATGCCTATAACGACGATCAGAGTCATGGGAGTGGTTCTTATGTCACTCAAAGCGACCGAATCCACCGATTTTAGTTCGCCAAGCTGCAATTTGTGCCCTGTATTAGCATCTGTTATGGCGTCCCCCTCTTCGATTATCAGGTAATCCCCCGCTTGCTTTTCATATACGAGATATGACGGATAATTCTTCGTTTTGCCTTTAAAGGTAATTTGTTTTTCGAACTCACAAACTATTTGCCCTCCCTTGTATCTCTTTATTATAAAGTCCGATACTATAGTTTGAGTAAAGCTCTCGGACCATTTGAAGAACTTTGCCTTTGCCTCCATGAACTTAGCGGTCGAGGATTTCACTCCATACCCAACTACCGACTCAGGGTACATTTTTCCCAAATCCCGAAGGTTCTGCTCAGTGTTGAGCTTGTTCCAAATCAGGGTTTTCTGAATAATGGCATCATTCAGCTTTGATGCAGATAACGTTGAAACCGCCACCGTGCAGAAGAGTAAGTAGAATATGAATTTTTTAAATTTCATTCCAAGATCATGATTTCTGAACCTTCTTCTTTCCGGTTTTGGGTTTTACCTGGGCCAACAATCCACTCGTATATTTCTCATACAACCCAAACAAATATTCTATCCGTTCCCTCTCATCTTTAAAAGGTTCTTTGCGGTAGCATTTGTCCACGGCTTTGTCTAAAGCTTGGTGCGCTTTATACAAGTCGGGTGGCATTGTGTTTGGATCATATAATACGGCCAGAGTGCTTGTATGATAACTGGCACGAATGTCCAAAATCCGTTGAGCAATTTCTTCAACTGTCCTTTTCTGAGCTTCACTTACATTTTCTGGCCAAGGGAAATTGTTGTATACAACGTTTATTGAGTATGAATAGTCACTCTTCATCCTTCCGGCCGTACATCTCATCCAATCCATGTGCATTTCTGATGTTAAAATACCAAACTCATATAAACTAGCACTTGGAAGTAATCTCAATTTATTGGATGACAGAATTTCTGGACTTAAATATCCTATAGGAATATACTTTCGCCTTTCTGTCGATACTTCTGGTATTACCAAATAATTTTCCTTAGGAATGAACTCAACATGAAATTTAGTAGGATTCTCGGCCAGCTTACGCGTTCCTTCTGCCTTGCTATTTAACCTCGCTCTTCTTGCCATTTGAACTCGTTCAATTACATGCGGCATTTTATTCAACTCGTCTGGATTTATATTACCTAGATACAAACACCATCTTTCTTTGCCATTAATAAACTCATCGCTACCCAGCCAACGCTTGAAATACTTCTTTGATAATGGTTCAGACTTGATAAACTCATACTTTTCGTCTCGAGTAAAAAGATATGCCCCGCCGTCAATGGGCTTGTTGCCTATGCCTAATTCTCTTACATTGCAAAGCGGATTTTTTCGGGACAATATAAAAACATTTCTTCCTTCAACTAAATATGGGTTTATGTTCTTTACAAGCACAGATGTACCATCATTGGAGTTTTTTATAAACAATCTCTTCGGGCGATTATTCTTTTCCGAAAACCCAACTATTACGCAGTGCACTGCTGCCAGACCTTTTGCTTCATTTTGCCATTTAAAAGTTTGATATGCGAATTGAATTTCAAGATTGAGCTCCTCAAGAATTTTATGCCAAATCACGCCAACCTGTTCACCTTGTGTTACCGAGTTTGTACTCACAAAAGCCGCCTTCGTTTCGCTAAACTGTCTTATGTATTTTGCTGCAAGCAAATACCAGGCAGCAACAAAATCTACAGTTCCAGCACCTTTGGCATCATCGAAAATGCGAATTACATCATTACGTAATTCCTGATCCATGACTTTTGCTCCGCTGAATGGGGGGTTGCCAAGAATATAATCATATGCTGATGTTTTCTTGTCCCAGGGCATTGGCTCGATTAAACTTTGCCAGTTCGTGTGTAGTGCATTCTCGTTAGCAATATGAGGACGACTCTTTAACGGTAGCCTGGCGAAATACAAGCCAAACATATCGCTTACTCTGAGGTTCATTTGATGATCCATCAACCATAAAGCCACTTGAGCTATCTGGCTTGGAAATTCTTCGATCTCTATTCCGTAAAATTGCCCTACATCGCAAAGTACTAGGGTACTAACATCCGTGACATATTGTAATCCTTGTAATTCCTTTATAATTTCCAGCTCCAATAAACGCAATTCCCGATAACTTACGATCAGGAAATTTCCGCAGCCACATGCGGGATCGAGAAAACGTAAACTGGCAATTCTATCGTGAAATTTGTTTAGCGCACTTTTTCGCTGGCTTGTGTTTTTATACCCTTTTATCGTTTCAAATTCGGCTTGTAACTCATCCAGGAACAAAGGTTTTATGAGTTTTAAGATGTTCTTTTCACTGGTGTAATGAGCACCTAGGTTCCGGCGCTTATTTTTATCCATCACACTTTGGAAAAGGCTACCGAAAATGGCTGGTGAAATCCGGCTCCAATCCAAACTGCAACACTCCAACAATTGATCACGCATTTTACGGTCAAAACTGGCCGGTGGGAGCATTTCTTCGAATAGCTTACCATTTACATAGGCGAAAGCTGAAAGTTGTTCGTCAAGGTTATTTAGGCGTTTTTTGGTTTCTGTGTTTAAGACATAAAACAATTCAGCCAATTTTGACCCCAAATCACTGCCGTCCTCATGTGTTCTGTCCTCTATGTAGGATTGAAATTGATACTTTTCGAAAATGTTACTGTCTTCTGCGAACAGACAGAACAGCATCCGCACCAGGTATACCTCCAAAACATGTCCTTCATACCCAGTGCCAAGCATGGCATCATGCAATTTGCCCATGAGTTCTGCGGCTTCAATGTTCGCTGGATCTTGTTCTTTGTATTGGGTTTGTTCGTACCCGGCAATGAATTTGAAGAGGTCTACCTTTTCCGGCAGTTCGGCTAAGGTTATTTCATGGTTGTTGTCATTGTCCAAGTCATACAATCGAATACGGGCAAAATCACTTACTATTACATACTTGGGGTACTCTGTGGTTTTCAGACCGGTGAAATACTCCGTCGCCTGATCAAATGCTTTGTCTAGGTTTTTGCCCTTGCTCTTGTGTTCTACGACAAGCTTTCCTGGCCAGAAAAGATCAATGAATCCTTGTTTGTTGTTTAACTTTTTAACAAACTTCTCAAACATGGCCACCTGCCTGCGTTCCTGACCGAAAACGCGGAAAAACCCATCCCAAAAGCTTTTGGCTTCAGCGTCTTCATCGAAAGCATCGGCCCATTCATGGGCAAAAGTGGCCGCTCTGGCGCGTATTTCGTTGAGGGAGAGAGGCATTGTTTTGCAATTTTAGGTCAATACTTTAGTTCTTACTGCCATAATGGTTCACTTTCCCAACCTTTCGGGAAGCCCATTTCATGCAGATCAGCTTGAGAGCAACCCTCGAAGAGGGATTTGAGTTTGGAGGCAAAGTGATGCCCTGGGCTTATGATTTGCAGCACATAGAGCATGCAGCTCAGAAGGGTGTATAGTTTGTTCTTATGAATGTCTTTGTTCTTTAGGAATGGATATGATGTGTCATCGGGAAGTTTAGGTATTGCGGTAAATCTTCGGTTCCACAACCTGCCGTGGTGGGCACAGACATTGCGCAAGTGGGCAAAAGCATGCATCCAACTCTCTAGTATTAAGTGGTTTTTAAGGCCGAATTCTGTAACTACCTTTTTCTTCGGCTCTGTCTTCTTAAGGTTCTCAAAAAGCTTGCTCAGGAGGCCCATGGAAGCAACTTCCAGGCTCATCCATGATGGCGGGTATTCGGGTGTACTATATTTCTTTTTATAGTGCTTAATGAACGTTTCTGAGGATCTGTCAACCTCATCATAGAGCTTGGAAATATCCTTTGTGAAACTTACTTGATTTGCATACAATTCGTTCCGATCATGCCAATGACTTCCGTAAATCTGGGCATATTCATAGATGATTTTGGTGCGCAGTGCTATTTCTATTTTCTCCAGACCATCAAAGACCAAAAGCCTAAGATGGCGATCAAAAACATAGAGCTGAATAATCTCCTCAAATGAAATCTTGCTGGTAAAGGGGTGCTGTGGATCATCATTGTCCTGATAAGGGTAAGTATATGCCCGAAGCCTGTAATAGCTAATGTTAGAAAGGTAATGCCTGGCTTTTTCGGGATTGTTAATTTTCAGCCCGCGTTTTTGGAGCAACTCAACCTGTTGCTCGATACTGATCGAGGGTTTAGAATACTTCACCCTCACCCCCTATTAAAATCGAAAACCCGCCCTGGTGCGCTGTTCCTGTGGGAAGCGTGGCGAGTCTTATTGACAGCAAAGTTACAACATTAGTACCAAATTCGGAACTAGTTGCGATTTCGTATGTACAGATTTGAGAACAACCTGATTTGTAATTGATTGATAATGAACACATACTAAAAATTGACTCCATTTACCCGTATCCAGCGATTATGGAGACTGGAGGGGGTAGAAAACGCAATTTTAAGGCTTTTTGTTGACTAATGCTGCTTTATTTCTTAGGCGGCTTTTTTTCAAATAGCGAGACCAAACCGCTGAAGATGGCAATCCCTGCTACCACCTTTAATCCAACCTTTAGCGCTTCTTGATTGGCTATCCTTTGTTCCTCTTCTCGACGCTTGCGTTCAGCTTCTTCCTTCAGCAACCTAAGCCGGGTATTCTCAATCCTTCTTGCCCTTTCCTCCGGCGTTTCAATAAACAATGGAATGTTGAAGTTGATTTCAGGAACCACCGGTTTCTTTTCCACTGGGATGACGGGTATAATTGACGGTTTTTCTGGTTCAGTTTCTTTGGAGCTTATGGATGTTAACTCCTTAGCTATTGTTGTACGCTTGGCTTCGTTTTTTGTGTAAAGCTCCCCTTCGAAGATATTGATCTCGGAGCTCGGTCCAAATCTGCCGTGGTGATGGGCGATACCGCCAACGACCTTTATCACAAAGTCACAGTTGTGGGTCAACCCCTGATCCCCCTTAAAGTTGCCCGATTTGGTGGCCTGCACAATGGAGATAAAGGATTTCTTTGTATTCTCAGCCTTGATCAGTTCCAGGTATTCATTGTCAATCGCTGCAACATTGATGCTGTCGATAAAAACGAACTGGAATGATTTGTTCTTGAGGTATTCCCTGATTTCCTCCCGGTTCCGGCATTCAACCACCGTTACACCGCCGCCTTTGATCTGGATGAACTTTTCTTTTAGAGAAGCACTGACACCCTCTTCCGCTGCGATGTAAACCACATCACCGAAATACTCTTGTAAATAGTCGGCGAAGCGAATTGACAGGTTGCTCTTGCCACCTTTAGGCAGCCCCCAAATAATCCCTGAGAAAATTCGAGATGGTTTGCCAATCAACTCTAAAAACTTGCCGGAAAAATCCAAACTGTCGAACTCCACCTTAACCAAATCGTCGGCGACTATTTCCTTCAATGTTGGCCCTTTGATTTCGATAAGCTTTTTTACTATCGGGGGATGTTCTGTACGTTCTGCACGAACGTTCAAATCCAGTCCAGAACTGTTCTGAACGGGCTTCGACTCTTGACTTTTCACTGTAAGGCAATACTCCTTGAAGTACCCAAAAGCCGTTGACTTACTGATGCCAAGTTGCGTGGCAATGCGCCCAAAACTCAGGCCTTGCATTCTCAATTCATATACTCGATTTTTCATGTTTGTTGTTGGTGTTACAGGTGTTACATCTGTTACTGGTGTAACACCTGTAACAGGGTGTAACGCTTTGGTTTTATTGTTCTGATTTTATGTTGTTCCGTTTCAAAATCCGCATAACCCGCACCTGATTGGTGCCTAATTCAGCGGCGATCTCTCGCAATGAGGCGTGTGGTTTTTCTTTCTGAATTTCCAATACTCGCTGCTCAAGCTCCTCCTTTTCAGGCTCGGATTGGAGGTGATCTTTTTCATATCCCGTTCCGGTAAATTCAAATTTTAGAAAGTTGAAATCCTTGACAATCCTGCATTCCAAGACATTCTCAGCATCAAACACGATCTCTGTTGCCCGTGCCTTTAGCTGCTTTATGTAGCGACAAGATTTGTCAATGGCACTTTCACCGATGGCGAAAATGCTATCGGCGAAGTTTGCCAGGTGTTTGCTACCGGCGATATCGTTTCTTGTCAACGGATTGTACAAGGATCTTTTCGGTGTATGTGCAAGCACCAGCATAGACAATCCGTGCTTTGTTTTCAGTGCCTTAAGCCTCTGCATCAGTGGCAGAGCCTCCTTAGCCGTGTCCATTGACTGCGTGCGCAGAAACGTCAAATTATCTATGATAACTATTCTGGCGCCGGTTTGCTCTATAAGCAATTCTAAATTCACCATCAATTGCTCGTTGAAATCTGAGAGCTGAGAGAAGTCGGGATTTATCTCTAATCGGTAGAAACGGTCTGAAAATTTATAATGGTTCTGATATTCAGCAGAATAGCGATTTTCAAATTGCTTATAGCTTAGTTCAAAGTCACCGTAAATAACTGCTTGCGGCTGCGCCCTGAAAGGAAGATAGTAGCTTCCAATATCTTTTGTGATACAGTCAGCGATTTGCACCCCCAGGATTGACTTACCAATATTCGTATCGGCGGTAAGGATACATAGCTCACCTTCGTGCCATAAAGGGCCAAACAACATGTTCGGCATTGGCTGATTCTTGGCAAGGTCTATCCATTCATTTGCAGGTTTAAGTGTAAATAGGTTTTCTACCGCCGGTTGAGGGTTGTTTGATGCCACTGGCAATTCAACAACTCTGTTCACCACACTTGGTTTGTTGGGCAAACCCACTGGAGTAAATACTTTCATGCCGTTCATAAAGCGCACAGGTTTAGATCTATTCTAGCCACGTATCCAGTTGGTTTTTCTGTAATAAACACAGTAAAACCTTGCAGATATGGATCAATTCGCCGCATCTCACTCATCTTTTTTCCTAATACTTGCCACACATCCGCGTCCGGAATTTGAATTCCGTTATATGCAGCGGTGAGGTTGGCGATTAACTTGTTTTGCTTCTCAACGAAGCCGGGCTTAGCATCTGGTTTTGCGGCATAGTTCCGGAGTTCCTCCTGGAGTTGGTCAATAGTTTCTGACAGCAGCAGGCTTGCATCATCATAGCTTAACATCTTACTGCCCTCCCAAACGTTTTCTGATCTCGCTAATAGACTCTTGCTTTCCCTCTTTCAACCAGGCTTCCAGCTTGCTCTTTTCAAAATAGAGCTTCTTACCCCTCTTTATAAAAGGGATTTGGCTTTGTGAGGTGTAACCATAAATGGTAGTGACTTTGAGTTTCAGGAACTCGGCGGCTTCTTGAAGGTCAAGGAACTCATCATTAGGTTTGTTTTGTGTCCCTTTCTCCTCGGACAATACTTCTTTAAGAGAAGATCGGATCATTCGGCCGAGTTCTTCTTTACTGATTACGATTACGTCATTCATGCGATTTGCGATTAATGTTCGTCGCAAATCTTTTAGTGATTTTTAGGGTTGGGATACCCCCTGGGAGCAAGTTGGGATATCCCAACTTTCGGTTCTCTTAGGCCTCTTTGTCCTTTTCTAGTTGCTCAATCGCCTTGGCTAACAATGAATTATCTCCCTGATCGAGTTTTTGGAAACTTTGGACAACAGCATCGAGGTCGGAAGTATTGAAACTCGTAGTTTTCTTCCCAAAGAGTAGTTTTACGATGCGATAGAAGGATGTGTTATAGATATTCTTGGCTTTCCCATCGGCTTGAAGATCGTAACCTGACATGAAGGCAATAAATCTAGCAAATTCTGATTTATTGGAAAGTAACCCCTTAACCCCACCAGCTGTCAGAAGGTAATAATAGGCGATGGCCTGCCTTTTCTTACTGGTTTCTATGTTTTCCAAAGCACTGGTTTCTTCTGGGATTTGTGATTCAGTAACTTCTGGCTCGGTAACGACCTGATTATCGATTTCTACGGCTTCTCTATAAAGTGCGGTTAATTTCTTATAGTTGGATGAATCCGACACACGCAAGTGATTGAAATAATCATGAATGGCTCGGTACTTTACAATAGCGTGAAAAAGTCTCTTTCGCGTTGGTTCCCCGCTGATCGACATCCCTGTGATTTCCAGTGGCTTAACACCCTCCGTTCGTTCCAAACTATAAAGCGTCATTCCAATTTCGTCCTTCTCCTGTTTTGTTTTTGCATTTCCCAGAGCTTCTAATTTCGCTTTACTGAAATCAAGCTTATAAAATTTGCGTTGAATCAATTCTCCATGATCATAAACCTCCTTTACCTTAGGCAACCAAGGGATAAATCCGAATAATCTATACCTTTCAACTGTTTTTATTTTTATATCCAACGGTTGAGGGACTTCAGATTGATAATACTTCTCTAGCATCTTCAACCTAATTGGTTCAATTGATTCCATTAGGCTTGGCATTGAAAGCCAAAGGGGGTAAGAGGAATCAAAAGATTCAATAGCCTCCTTTAGACCTTCCTCTACTTTCAATGAGAGAAAAGCAGCAAACATAATTTTGCTGTATTCAAAACCTTTCTCCCTATCACGTGAATTTTCTGTCCATTCAGAAATGAATTTTTCCTGTTGTGAATAAATTCGATCATAAAGTGCCTTGTACCGTTCCTCGGTAAACTCTGAATAATTATTAATATCCTCCATTTATTAAATTATAGTAGCGAATTATTTATTGTATTTCCTAAAATGCTGGCGTCTAATTGCGATGTATAAACCTCAGTCATGGCCTCGCTTTCATGGCCCATTGCATCTTTAATTATTGTCGTGGACACACCATTTTGACGCAAAACATTAGCAAAAGAATGCCGGGCTACATATGAGGTTAATTTCGTTGTGATACCAATCATTTCGCCAATTTCTTTCAAAGCGTCATTGTATTGTTTTAATACTTTTTTAGCACGGTAACTTTTACTTTTTGCTGTAATGTGCGTTTCATTGAAAATTGGAAACACGTAAGGAGCCTTGGGATTCAGCTTGGCTTTACGGTAATATTCCAAAATTTCATGTGCTTGAGGAGCAAGTAAAATATTGAATTCATCCCCGGTTTTTTGACGGGTATAAACAAGCGTGTCTCCATGAATATCTTCCCATTTTAAGTATGCAGTATCAATAAAATTCATCCCCCAACACAAATAACTGAAACGAAAAAAATTCCAGTAATTGTAAAGGTGGCTTTCTGGTGTTAATCCCAAATTCATAATTTTCAGTATGGTTTCTTTTGGCAGAGCACGTTTTCTGGTCTTTACTCTCCGGTATTTTGCAAAGCTGATCCCTTCAAATGGATCATACTCTTTTTTTACGATTCCATCTTTGCGGGCATAGTTGATCAGTGTTTTAAATGTCCGCATGTACAGAAATATGGTGTTAGGAGCAAGGTCTCGACCGTCCAGGTATTCCTCGTATTTCACCAAAAAGCTGGTTGTAACTTCACCAAAACTGAAATCGGACCCATCTCTGTAATTCATAATGCTGTTTTTGGTATATCGGAAAGCATCGGCATACCCGATCCGATTTGCATTTTCCATTCTTTCAATGAATTCATCGAAGTATTTACCAACTGTCATGCTGGCCTTTATTGGTACAGCTTTGATTTTGTCTTTTATTTCGTGAGCCGAGATGTCGATTCCTTCGGTCTTGACTCCAAACAATAGTGAACTGGCCTCAGCTCTTTTAGTATCAATGAGAAGGACAAGGTGCTTGAAGTCCGGATGGCTTTTTTTGGGAAGCCCGGCTCCCTTATCCCAATTCTTGAATGTGCTAGAGGCTCCTATTGATAAATAAGAAGATTTTCTATCTTTGATGACCCGAATTAAGATGGGATGCTCTCCGTTACTTAATACCTTCCCCTTGAATAGTATGACTTTGAGTGATGATGACATGGCAAATACCGGTTCAAACATAGTTCAAACATTTGACCTAAAAAAACCAAATTATCCCGAAACATATCTAAGCGAAATATTTATAAGTAATATAATATCAACAATATATAATGCAACCCTAAGAATATCAAAAAGTTAAATTCACGCATGGGGTGCAAGGGGTCGTGAGTTCGAATCTCGCCATCCCGACTCAATCAGGACAAGGCTTTCAGGAAACTGAGAGCCTTGTTTTTTTAAACCCGGGTCAAACATAGGTCAAACATTTTATTGAGATAATAACTTGGTCTTTTTTATAGGGACTGGACTTATTGCGTCGCGCCTGTTATCTTTTAGACGTAGATTAACATCCGTCAAAATAGATGAAGTATAAAATAATATTTGTCTAAATTTTGCAAAAATGTCATAATAGAGTGTTTGTAATCTTCTTATTATCGCTATATTTGTACCAATAATGGTATTTTATGAACGGCTTCAGCCTAATTCCAACGGAAAAAATAATTGAAAGGTTGCGTTACGAAAATCCTTGGTGGGTTAACAAACAAATACCTGAGACCTATAGTTCAATGGCAAAACGTTTGTATTTTGACCTATTCTATCCCTACGTAATTGAAAAGAACATTCGCAGAGCACTTGTGCTCATGGGGCCACGCCGTGTGGGTAAAACCGTAATGCTATTTCATAGTATACAACAACTCATTACTGAGAATGTAAATCCGCAGAGAATTTTCTTTGTTGGTATTGATAATCCTATTTATGTACATTTAAGCTTAGACGAGATTTTAAGTTTATGTAAACAATCGCTAAGTCTGAACAACTTAAAAGGGTGTTATGTCTTTTTTGATGAGATACAATACTTAAAAGATTGGGAACGACATTTAAAAGTACTTGTTGATTCCTACCCTGAAACCAAATTTATTGTATCTGGCTCAGCTGCAGCGGCTTTAAGGTGGCATAGCACAGAAAGTGGAGCTGGAAGATTTACTGATTTCATGTTACCACCCCTTACGTTTCAAGAATATATACATCTTAAAAGCATGAATCATCTGATTTATGATGGAAAAATAAACTATGGCAACAGCCAACTATCATATTGCCTTACACATGATATAAAAGCCTTAAATCGAGAATTTATTCATTATCTAAATTTTGGGGGTTATCCTGAAGTTGTTTTGAGTGAAAAAATACAAATGGATATGGGAAGATATGTAAAAAACGATATCGTAGACAAGGTTTTATTGAGAGACTTACCCAGTTTATATGGCATAAAAGATGTCCAGGAATTAAACCGTTTTTTTACATATATAGCTTACAATTCAGGTAACGAATTTTCCTATGAAAAAATGAGCCAGGAAAGCGGTATTCAAAAAGACACATTGAAAAAGTACTTGGAATATTTGGAGTCTGCATTTTTAATCAAAGTATTGAACAGAGTTGATGTTAATGCCAAACGCTTAAAACGTGTGACAAGCTTTAAGGTATACCTAACAAATCCATCCTTACGAACAGCTCTATTTTCACCAATAACCGAAACAGACAATGAAATGGGCAATATGGTTGAGACAGCAGTTCTATCTCAATGGATGCACCGCGAAAAATTAGATTTAACATATGCTCGTTGGAAAGACGGTAGATTAGAGGGGGAGGTCGATTTGGTTTTAGTTGATGATAAAAAATATAAACCAGTTTGGGGAGTAGAAGTAAAATGGAGTAATCGCTATTTTGAAAAACCAAACGAGTTAAAAAGTTTAATTCAATTTTGCAAAAGCAATAATTTTCAAAAAGCATTAGTTACCTCAATAGACCAAGCAGGTATAAAAGAATTAGATAGTGTATCATTCACATTTTTACCGGCATCAGTTTATTGCTATAACATAGGTGATATAACATTAAAAATGAAAAATAATAATTGAGGCAATGAAAAAAGCCCATGAACAACGGAGCTAAATATTCACATGGGCATGAAGTACAAATAATTCAGCATTATCGCCAAGTTATAAATCATTGACAAAGAGTGAAGTTATTTTTAGCTTAAAAAGAACATTTCAAGAAAATCAAATATGTCAAGAAAAACTGGAAAATCAAGCATGATTCAATTTATTGATTTTGAATTGAAACTTTTATTGGATTATATTGAATATGTGGAAGACTACTTTTCACTAAAAGGAAAAGAAATTGGTAAAAATTTTGAAGAACTAGAATTAATACCCAATGATGATCCAATTAGACAAAGTATAGAAGATTATCATCAAAGTTATTTTGACGTATTGCAAGATGATTTGATTGATGAAAATTTCTATAATGAAGAATTTACCCAAAGATTTAGATATTCGTTAATCATTCAAATGCAGTCTTTTTTTGAAAAATATTTGACTCGAATAAGTGACCATTTCAAAACTAAAAATACATCAATAAAAACCAGATCTGGTAACTACATAGAAAAATTACAACAAGTTATTAATGAACCGGACATTAGCATTTGTTCTAATTTTGAATTCATGATTCATTTTACAGAATTGAGAAATTGTATAGTGCATAATGAGGGAATTATTTGTTCTGATTCTAAATATCTGAAAAGATTAGGTTCAATAAAACATTTAGAAAAGACGGGTATTATTCATTTAAAAGAAACTCAAGGATCAAAGAGAATTTGCTATGAGATAGATATAAAAGACAAGTCATTCTTAGTTGAGTCTGTAAATAAAATAGCATATTTTATACATGAGCTTGACGCGTTATTGCAACCTCATTATTAATTTAATCATTTACCTTAAAAATTGGCTACCCATAGCCCGAAACCACAATTGCATAGATTTCAGAAACATTGGTCGCTCAAGTTGTAAATTTTATCCAGGACGGGAGAATACAATATATTTTATCCGCACCCTTGCCTGATAGTAATCTAGGTTTCGGTATTTTTTATAATAAAAAATATGATTTTGAGCTATAACTCATCCCTGTCCATCACAGGTAAATGTTTCATTTGTTCTACTTCAACAGAAATAAAATCATATTCCTCTTTTACTTTACCTGTTATTGTGTAACATCCCGGACCGGTAAAGGGGGAATGATCAGCGCTCTCAGGAAAATGAACTGTGTCTATCCAATGTCCATCGGTATCAATAAATGTACCAAAATACATTTTTTCTCCTTTCGAGGTACTTGTTCTTTTTGCATGGACAAAATACCCAACAATAGTTATTTTCTGGTTTTTGAAATTTACCAGATCAGAAGCTTTCATCTTACTTGGGATTTCATTTTTTAATAGTTGAAATGGTGAAATAAGAGAAAATCCCAACATTTCTATTTCTTCAAATGCATCATCAGTTTGCGATTGCATAAGGGCAGGGAGCTTCCATTGTTTTATCTCTTTTTCAAACAATTCTTTTTCAGGTGTTTTTACCTTGGCAGGGCGTAAAATGGCATGGATATCCCAAAGCAATTCCTTTTTATTTCTTTCTGTGAATGCGAATGCGCCTGCGCGAATGAGAATTCGCATCTGTTCAATGGAAACAGGTATCCGGTTCACAAAATCGGAAAGGCTTTTGAATAATCCATTTTGATTTCGTTCGGCAATAATCCTTTGAATCATTTGTTGTTCAAGTTCACCAATCATTGCCAATCCCAGATAAATGATATTCCCTTTAATATTGGACATTGCATTGCTGTTATTGATGCATGGGTGTTTGATAATTGCCCCCTGCATTCTGGCTTCGTGGATATACAATTCCTTCCGGTAAAAACCACCTCCATTATTTAGAGTTGCTACCATATATTCAAGAGGAAACCAGGCCTTTAGAAACAAAGCCTGATAACTTTCCACTGCGTAACTTGCAGAGTGCCCCTTTGAAAATGCAAAATTGGCGAAACTTTCAATTTGATTCCAGATATCAGTAATTAACTTAATGGAATATCCTTTTTCCAAACAATTGCTAAAAAATTTTTCGCGCACCTGACTGAATTCATTTCGCTGCTTGAATTTCCATGACATGCCTCTGCGCAGATAATCTGCCTCAGCAAGCGTTAAACCTGCAAAATAATGTGCTATTTTAATTACATCTTCCTGGTATACCATTACACCATAAGTCTCTTCCAGTAAACTGTATAATTCAGGTATTTCTTCGCGCGCTTTTTTTCGCAAATCTTCGTTGCGAAATCGAATAATATATTCACGCATCATGCCACTTTTAGATACCCCAGGGCGAATAATGGAACTCGCTGCAACCAGCCTCAGATAATCGTCAGCGCGTAATTTGGCCAGTAACATGCGCATGGCTGGAGATTCTACATAAAAGCAGCCAATAGTATTGCCAATGCGCAACATTTCTTTTATTTTTTCATCGTGTTTAAATGCAGAAATATTGTGGATGTCAATGTCCACATTCTTGTTTTCTTTTACAATTCCAAGCGTGTCTTTTATTTTTCCCAATCCGCGCTGACTCAGAATATCAAATTTGTACAAGCCTATATCCTCTGCCTCCATCATGCTAAACTGGGTGGTAGGATAACCCTTGGGCGGCATATTGGTAGCTGAATATGCAGTAATAGGGGCCTCAGAAATAATAATACCACTGGAATGAATACTTAAATGATTGGGAAAGCCCTTTAGCAATGTGCCATATTTCAGTATTCGTTTTCCGATCTCATCTATATCCCGGTATCTGTTTGCATGCTGCAACCGTTCTATTTCTGCCGGCGGCAGACCAAACACCTTTCCGAGTTCGCGGATTATTGCATTGTCTTGAAATGTGTTGTATGCGCCAAGCAATGCAGTTCTTTCTTTTCCATGTCGTTCAAAAATATATCTTGTTATGTCATCGCGGTCTGTCCACGAAAAATCCATGTCAAAATCAGGTGCATTATTCCTGTAAATATTTATAAATCTTTCAAAATAAAGATCCAGTTCAACGGGGTCCACATCGGTAATGCGAAGCAGGTATGCCACAATACTATTGGCACCACTGCCTCGTCCCACATAATAATAATCTTTGTGCTGCGCATACCGAACAATATCCCAGTTAATTAAATAATACGAAGAAAAATTTAATTGTGTAATTACTTCCAGTTCTTTTTCTATTCTTTGCATCACTATCGGTCCCGGTTTGGTATAGCGATAATGCAAATTTTTCATGCATTCACTTCGCAATAGTTCGCTATCTTCCGATGCAGATCCGGTGTAGTGCTTTAAATTTTTATTGGATAATTTTCCGAATTCAAAATCAATAGCGCAATCATCCAAAATAAATTTTGTATTTTTGAGAATATGCGGGTAAGAGGAAAAACACTTTTCCAACTCTGCTTTTTCTGGTAAGATATCGTCTGCTGAAGCAAGCTGGTCTTGTGGCAATTTGCTAAGCAGGGAATTGGTATCTATGGCGCGTAATAATTTATGGGAATTAAGTTGAAGTATACCTTTGGTAAATGTTGCGGTTTGCAATACCACCAATTTATGGGTAGGAATTTTAGATTGTAAAAAAGATAAATGCGAAAGTTGTTTTGGCGATACACCAACAAATTCATTGTCCTCCAATTTCCAGCCCTTATAAACCGTTAAAGGATAAATGATATAAACCTGATTAAATTTAGGTGCGATGGGATTGAAATCCATATTCTGATGAAGGTGCATCGATAAATGTTGATTTAATTCCATAAATCCTTCATTGTTACGCGCAATTCCTACGTACACCTGTTGGTAATTGTTGCGAAAATCAATACCCACGCGTGCCGTATAACCTTTCATTTTACATCGGCGAATGGTTTCCAAACAGGCAGAAGTATTGTTAATATCGGTTAAAACAAATGCATCATATCCTTTTTTTTCAATTTCATAAAACAATCTTTCAATTGAAAATAATCCATAACAAAAACTATAATAGGTATGACAATTTAATAGCATTGCATCAATTATTTAATGGATTCTTTGCCATTAAACGGGTTCATACCGTACATTTTGTAATCCATACCCACTGCGCGACTTACCGCATCTCGTCCATAGCGTTTGCGCAATTTATCCATGGCGTGGTACAATTGAATTTGCTCCACATTGTCTTCAAACATATCAAACTGATGGCTGCCCTGTACCAGGTGACTAAATTTAATTCCCACCAAGCGAATGAGCATTCTTTTTTGGTATAATTTATCAAATAATCCATTTACTTTTTCTATAAGCACATGGTCCAGGGAAGTATATGGGATGCAGGCCTGCATCGTAAATGTATTAAAATCTGAGTAGCGGATTTTTACCGTTACACAAGCCGTTAATTTGTTTTCATTGCGCAATTGGTAAGCCAGTTTTTCTGTCATTCCGGTCATAACCCCTTTCAGTCCTTTAATGTCAATGGTATCTTTATCAAAGGTGCGTTCTGTAGAAATTGATTTTCTTTCAGAATATGGTATTACCGGGGAGTTGTCGATTCCATTAGCTTTTCTCCACAACAGGTTCCCATTGTCGCCCAAAACCTGCTGCATCAATTCACAGGGCATTTCCTGCAGTGTTTTTATCCATAATACGCCCATGCCGCGCAAAAGCTGATACGTTTTGGTGCCCACCATGGGAATTTTGCGAATAGACAAGGGAGCCAGAAATTCCTTTTCACCGCCCGCCAAAATTTCTTTTTGCCCGTTGGGTTTTGCCTCTCCCGTGCCAACTTTGGAAACCGTTTTATTGGTAGACATGGCAAATGAAATTGGCAAACCGGTTTCTTTCATAATCTTTTGCCGCAGTTCGGTGGCTATTTTATAGCAGCCAAAAAAGCGGTCCATTCCGGTAAAATCGATATAAAATTCATCAATAGAGGTCTTTTCATATACCGGTACATTTTCATGGATAATTTCAGTAATATTATTAGAAAATTTGCTGTATTCGGCAGTATCCCCCCTTACCAAAATTGCTTCCGGACAAAGCTGTCTTGCCATTTTCATTGGCATGGCAGAATGAATCCCAAACGCCCTTGCTTCATAACTGCATGCCGCAACTACCCCGCGGTCACTGCTGCCACCCACCAATACAGGCTTTCCGTTAAGTGCGGGGTTTATGAGCCTTTCCACAGATACAAAAAAGGTATCCAGGTCAATATGTACAATTTTGCGATCCATGAACTTTCATTCAAGCATTCAAATTTACTTAAATAAATGATATATTTTTGGCAATTATATTATCAAATTAGACCTAAAACAACAAAAGGTACTGTGCAGTAAAGGAGATGCAAATTGCCTGGTAAGTTTATTTTTTACTAATTTGCACCATTCTTTAAACATATGGAATTTGGGAAAATCAATCCGGACCTTCTTGGAGCAACGGATCTAAGTCTGCCGGCCGACCATGCCGATACCAAAAGTGCTCTTAAAAAACAGGCAACCCATGCGGAAATCTATGTGGGTTGTGCCAAATGGGGAAGGAAGGACTGGATTGGGAAACTCTATCCAAAAGGCACCAAAGACTCTCAGTTTTTAGAATTGTATTCACGCCAGTTTAACAGTATTGAACTAAACAGCACTTTTTACAACACACCCTCAAAATCTGTTGTGGAAAATTGGTATAACGTAACCCCTGCCAATTTTTTATTTGTTTCCAAGTTTCCCCAAACCATTACACACCTGAAGCGACTAAAAGATACCAAGCCCCTGGTAGATAATTATCTTGCTGCCATGAGTGGACTGAAAGAAAAATTTGGGCCAATGTTTTTAATGCCCCATCCGCAAATGGGTAAAAAATCATTGGACACCATTTCAGAATTTATTTTATCAATGCCAACGGACCAGCAATTTTTTCTGGAATTGCGCCACGATGACTGGAATTTGAAGGAAAATGCAGATATAATTTATAAGCTCATGCAAGAAACAAATACTGGCAGTATTATAACGGATACAGCGGGTAGAAGGGACATGGTTCACATGCGCCTTACCATACCTCAGGCCTTTATCAGGTTTGTTGGTAACGGCCTGCATCCAACCGATTACACACGCATAGATGCATGGGTGTTGCGAATACAAAAATGGCTGGATCAGGGGTTGCAAAAACTGTATTTTTTTATGCACCAGCATGATGAATTATACTCACCTGAATTGGTAAAATATTTTATTGATACGCTCAATTCAACCTGTGGCTTGAAGGTACAACCTCCACAGATAATGGAGCCTCTGTTTTAAGATCTTAAATGTGTTGAAATCGCTTGCCCAGTCAATGTTTGTCATTATTGGCTTGAACATCCACCATAAAAAAAAGCCCCATTATCGCGCAGCGATTTGAGGCTTTTCGTTGAGGCCACCCCACCCCGAGATCAATGCAATTAATCTCGCCATACCGCCTCAATCAAGACAAGGTTTTCAGAAAACTGAGAGCTTTGTTTGTTGAACCTCGGTTTAAACATGGTTTAAACATTTTGGAAGCTGCCCTTCTTTTCGGACCATCCAAAATCATAATTTCAATTTTTATTGCCGACAATCGCATGTTCAAATACTTTCGAAGAAATACGCCAACAAATAGGAAAAACTTATAGATTTGTGTTTAAGGTTCATTCATTTTCACGGGATTCCCGAGATAAAATACGGGTTTTGCCTTTAGAATGGCCCCAGAAGTTTTTACCCTTATGAACATCCCTTGACCCTGATCATCGCAGGTTTTGGTGAAAACCACTACCAGGCTATCTTCCAATGCATGAAAACAGCACAGAATAGCAGTGAGTCAGTAGAGGAATTAAAGTGGCAGCTCGAACAACGCAACGACGAACTTGCACTTATTAACAGCGTTCTTACCGGCCTTTCCAGGAAACTCGGTATCAACGAAATCTTTGAACTGGTGGGTGAAAAGATTCGCGAAATCTTTAAAGCCCAGGTAATCGATATTGTTACTTACGATCGCGCGACCAATTTAATTGAAGACCGATATTCATATGAAAAAGGCGACAGAACCCTTGTCGGTCCGCGGGCTCCCAAAGGCTTCAGAAAGCATATTATTGACAATGGCCAGCCCCTGATCATTAACAGAAATGCCGTTGAGGAGCGGTCCAAATACGACAATACAGTGCTGGTTGGGGAAGGCGCAAAGTCCCTGGTATTTGTTCCCATATACACCAAAGATGAGTTGACAGGTATCATCAGCCTGCAGGACCTGGACAAGGAGGATGCATTTACGGAATCAGACGTTACGCTGCTATCCACCCTTGCAAATAGCATGAGCGTGGCTTTAGAAAATGCGCTACTTTTTGATGAAAACAGGCGCCGATTGGCAGAAACTGAGCAACGCACTGCCGAACTCGCTGTAATCAACAGTGTGCAGGAAGGGCTGGCGAAGGAACTGGATATACAGAGCATTTATGAAATGGTAGGCGAAAAAATCCGCCAGATATTCCATGCCCAGGTGATTGATATTGTAACGTATGACAAGAAATCCAATTTAATTGAAGACCGATATGCTTTTGAAAAGGGCGACAGAACCCTGTTAGGGCCCAGAATTGCGCAAGGATTCAGACAGCATATTATTAAATCCGGGCAATTATTGCTGATTAATGAAAATTACGATGAGGTAAGCGTGGAATACAACAATTCCACCGTAATCGGGGAACAACCAAAATCCATGTTATTGGTGCCGATGATCGCGGGAAGCGAGGTTACCGGTGTAATCAGCCTGCAGAATCTGGATGAAGAAAATGCATTTTCAGAATCCGATGTAAGCCTTTTGACTACTCTGGCCAACAGCATGAGCGTGGCGCTTGAAAATGCACGATTGTTTGATGAAACCAATCGACTGCTGGCAGAAACCGAGCAGCGCACTGCAGAACTTTCGGTGATCAACAGCGTGCAGGAAGGCTTGGCAAAGGAACTGGAAATTCAGGCCATTTATGAATTGGTGGGCGAAAAAATGCGACAAATATTCAATGCACAGGTAATCGATATTGTTACTTACGATCGCGCTGCCAATTTAATTGAAGACCGATATGCATATGAAAAAGGCGACCGTACATTAATCGGACAAAGGGCACCAAAAGGTTTTCGAAAACATGTAATTGAAAACGCACAGGTTTTGGTCATTAATTCCAATCTTGAAAATGAAAAACCGAAGTACGGTCAATCTGTAATTATCGGTGAAGCTGCAAAGTCCATTGTGCTTGTTCCCATGATTTCGGGAAATCGCGTTAATGGCGTAATCAGCCTGCAAAATATTGACCAGGAAAATGCCTTCTCAGATTCGGATATCAGTTTGTTAACTACCCTTTCCAATAGCATGAGCGCTGCACTGGAAAATGCCCGATTGTTTGATGAAACCATCCGATTATTAAAAGAAACTGAACAGAGAACTGCAGAACTTTCGGTGATCAACAGCGTGCAGGAAGGCCTGGCGAGAGAATTAAATATTCATGGAATTTATAAACTTGTAGGTGATAGAATTGGAAGTTTATTTCCTGATACACAAACATTGGTGATCCGTGTTTTTGATTCAAAATACGAAACGGAAAATTTCGAATATTTTGTAGAAAAAGGTGAAGATCTGTATGTGGATCCAAAGCCATTGATGTGGGCCAGCAAGGTGCTGGTTCAATCCAAACAACCTATTCTCATCAATAGAGATTACGAAAAAACTGCAAAAAAATATGGCAATTCTGTGGTTACAAAAGGTGAACCTCCCAAATCTGCACTTTTTGTTCCCATGATGGTTGGAGATACTGTAAAAGGCACAGTGAGTCTGCAAAATGTAGACAGGGAAAATGCATTTACAGAAGCACATGTTCGGCTTTTAACTACGCTGACTAACAGCATGAGTGTGGCGCTTGAAAATGCACGATTGTTTGATGAAACCAACCGCCTGCTTGCAGAAACTGAACAACGAACTGCGGAACTTTCAGTAATTAATAGCGTGCAGGAAGGGCTCGCCCAAGAACTGGATATTGATGGAATTTATGAATTGGTGGGCGAAAAAATGCGCGAAATTTTCAATGCCCAGGTTATTGATATTGCTACATATGATCGCGAAGCCAATGTTATTCAGGACCGTTATTCATTTGAAAAAGGCGACAGAACCCTGTTAGGGCCCAGAGAACCACAAGGATTCAGGCAGCATATTATTAAATCCGGTCAATTATTGCTGATCAACGAAAATTATGATACTGTAAGTGGGGAATTCAACAATTCCACTATAATCGGTGCACAACCAAAATCCATGGTATTGGTGCCAATGATTGCTGGAAGCGAGGTTACCGGTGTAATAAGTTTGCAGAATCTGGATGAAGAAAATGCATTTAATGAGTCCGATCTGAGATTGCTTACCACCATCACCAATAGCATGAGTGTTGCCCTGGAAAGCGCCAGATTGTTCAATGAAACTACGAGATTGTTGTCGGAAACAGAACAACGCACGGCAGAACTTTCTGTGATCAACAGTGTGCAGGAGGGCCTGGCAAAAGAACTGGATATTGATGGCATTTATGAGCTCGTAGGTGAAAAATTGCGTCAGATATTCAACGCGCAGGTCATCGATATTGTAATTTTTGACCGTGAAAATAACCTGATCGAGGACCGTTATTCATTTGAAAAAGGCGACAGAACATTGCTCGGACCGAGAGAGCCAAAGGGTTTCAGAAAACATGTGATCGAAACCGGATCGCTATTGGTTTTCAATGAAAATTCCGTTGAAATGCACAAGAAATATGACAACGAAGTTTTTATTGGTGACCCCGCAAAGTCTTTGGTTTTTGTTCCGATGATCGCGGGAAATGAAGTTACCGGCGTGATAAGTTTGCAAAATGTGGATGAAGAAAATGCCTTTGGAGAAGCAGATCTGCGCTTACTTAGCACCATCACTAACAGCATGAGCGTTGCACTGGAGAGTGCCAGATTATTTAATGAAACAAATCGGTTATTGACAGAAACCAAAAAGCGAACTGCAGAACTTTCTGTGATCAACAGCGTACAGGAAGGGCTGGCCAAAGAACTGGATATAAATGGAATTTATGAACTTGTTGGCGAAAAAATGCGCGATATTTTTAATGCCCAGGTAATTGATATTGTTACTTACGACAAGAATAACAACACCATAGAAGATTGTTACTCTTATGAAAAAGGAGATCGCAGTTTATTAGGCCCAAGGCCACTTACCGGTTTTCGCAAGTATATTATTGAATCGGGGAAAACGCTATTGATCAACAAAGATGCCGATGCTCAGCGATTAAAATATCATAATTCCGTATTGGTCGGACAAGGTGCAAAATCTTTGGTATTTGTGCCAATTGTAGCAGGTGATGGAATTACAGGAGTAATTAGTTTGCAAAACCTGGATGAAGAAAATGCATTTTCAGATTCCGATGTAAATCTGCTCACCACATTTTCCAACAGTATGAGTGTTGCACTGGAAAATGCCAGACTTTTTGATGAAACTGCACGCCTGCTGGCAGAAACAGAACAGCGAGCTAGCGAAATGCAAACGGTAAACCAGATCAGCGGAGCGCTGGTGGCACAATTGGAATTTGATGCATTAATACACCTGGTTGGTGAGCAAATGAAAAATACTTTCAAAGCCGATATTGTTTATCTGGCTTTGTATGATCGCAAAAATGACGTACTCAATTTTCCATATGTATTTGGAGATACCATAGAATCCAGACCATTTGCAAATGGCATCACCGAAAAAATAATATTGAACAAGGAACCTCTTTTGGTAAACCATACTTTGGAGGAAGTTTATGATGCTTTAAATGCTACCAAACAGGGCAAAACTGTAGAATCCTATATCGGGGTTCCGATCGTTGTGGGCAAAGATGCCATTGGTGTAATCAGTGTGCAGAGCACCAAACAAGACAATGTATTTACGGAAAATGATCAAAGACTGCTGACGACCATCGCAGCTAACGTGGGTATTGCCATGAACAATGCCGAGGCATATCAGGAATTACAGGCTGCCCTAACGGAATTAAAAGCTGCCCAGGAACAATTGGTACAAGCCGAAAAAATGGCATCGCTTGGAGAATTGACAGCCGGAATTGCACATGAAATCCAAAATCCCCTGAATTTCGTAAATAATTTTTCGGAAGTAAATACCGAATTAATTGGTGAAATGTGCGAGGAAATAAATAATGGAAATATTGAAAATGTAATTGCAATCGCTAACGATATCAAAGAAAATCAGGACAAAATTACACACCACGGTAAACGCGCCGGAGGTATTGTCAAAAGCATGTTACATCATAGCAGAACAAGCACAGGTGTGAAAGAACTCACCGATGTAAATGCACTTGCAGATGAATATCTGCGTCTTGCGTATCATGGTTTAAGGGCTAAAGACAAATCCTTCAATGCCACCATGAAAACAGATTTCGATAAGAATCTGGGTAAGATAAATATCATTGCACAGGATATTGGCCGTGTAATTTTAAATCTCATTACGAATGCGTTTTATACTGTAGATGAAAAGAAAAGGAAACAGGGAGATTCTTATGATCCAACGGTATCTGTTTCTACAAAGAAATTAAATGGGAAAATAGAAGTTTCCGTATCGGATAATGGAAATGGAATTCCCCAAAAAGTGATGGACAAAATATTTCAGCCCTTTTTTACCACCAAACCAACGGGCCAGGGAACAGGCCTGGGCTTATCGCTGAGTTATGACATTATCAAGGCACACGGCGGCGAATTAAAAGTGGAAACTGTGGATGGAGAAGGAACTCAATTTACGATAATACTTTCAGAATGAGTACAAAAATATTGGTTGTGGATGATGAAGCAGATGTGCAGGATCTGTTTATGCAGCGTTTCCGGTCTGAAATCCGGCACCAACTGATGGAATTTGCTTTTGCATTTTCGGGTGAAGAAGCGGTAGAATATCTGAATACAAATTCGCATGATTCTGTGCTGATTTTATCAGATATCAATATGCCCGGAATGAGTGGAATTGAACTGCTAAAATACATCAAACAGGATTATAGAAAACCACCTCCGGTGGTGATGATGATAACCGCATATGGAGATGAAGAAAATTATGCGAAGGCTTCACAGTTAGGAGCAGATGAATTTATAACTAAACCAATAGATTTTAACGAATTAAAGGCTAAACTCAACAAAAATGGCTAAAATATTAGTAGCGGATGATGAGACAGATATACAGGCGCTTATCACACAAAAATTTCGGCAGGAAATCAGAAATCAGAAATACGAATTCATTTTTGCCATTAATGGAAATGATGCATTGGAAAAAATCAGCCAAAATCCGGATATCGATATTGTGTTGAGCGATATCAATATGCCCGAGATGGACGGATTAACATTGCTGAGCCGACTGAATGAATCGAATCCTTTGCTGAAATCTGTTATTGTTTCTGCTTACGGAGATATGGATAATATCCGCATTGCAATGAATCGCGGTGCTTTTGATTTTATTACCAAGCCCATCAATTTTGATGACCTGGCGCTTACCGTAAACAAAACCCTGAATTATGTTTACCAGATCCGGGATACTCTCAAGGCACTTAAGGAAAACAACATTTTAAAAATGTATGTGGATGAAAGGGTGCTGAATTTCATGGGCAGCCGCGAATTTGAATCTTCTCTGGAAGCAAATGAAACCATTGAGGCGACTGTTGTTTTCATTGATATATGTAGTTTTACCGCTCTGAGCGAATCTGAAGCTCCGGATGTGGTTATTACTTTGTTGAATCAATATTTCGATGTGATGGTCAAGGTAATTCTCGAACATGGAGGTTATATAGATAAATTTATTGGCGACTCGGTAATGGCTGTATTTAAATCAGGTAATCACCTTAAAAATTGTGTGGAGGCGGGCTTGGAAGTGCGTCGCGAAATTGAGGCATTGCCACCATTATTTGAAAACCTGAATTTCAAACCGAAAATTACAGTGGGAATTCACAGTGGAGAAATGATCTCGGGCAACATTGGTTCCTCTGCATTACGGCGCCTGGACTATACAGTTATTGGAGACGTGGTAAATACCGCACAGCGGCTACAATCTGCTGCACAACAAGGGCAGATCATCATCAGCGAAGAAACATTTCAAAAAATAAAACAGGATTTTACCATGGTACCTGTTGGTATGGTTACCCTAAAAAACAAAGCCACTCCCCTTCAAATATACGAAGTGTTGAATTCAGAAACACAGGCAAACCGGCCCTGAAATATCATTTTGTTTCTGCAAAATAATGCCGGAATAAATGCATTCAAAAAGTGTATTAATTTCTAACCGTTTGCGTCACGTTATCTGTCAAACTCAATTCCAGTGATTTGGTAAACAAATCAGTGGTTTAGGAATTGAATTGGTGAAGGTGTAACAGCGATCTTTATTTGATTAGGATCAAATTTAATAGATTGCCTTAGAACTGCAGATCTTCATACCCGGTCATCTCCTCTAGTGAACGGATCTACATTTATTATTCGATATATGAAATACTACTTCAACAACCACAATGAATTCAATCCTAATTCGTTTTAGTTTCTTCACATTGTTTAAATCTGAATTCATTATAAAATGAAATCGACAAAATCATCTATCCTATTGGCTATACTTTCAATAGCCCATTTATACACCCATTCCATTTCAGCCCAAAACGAAAAGGCGATAACGCTTTGGCCTTATTTTGGCGTAAACTGCCCGATTATCAGCCAAGCTCCTATGTTTGATAATTACGGCGGAATTGATTTAAAACCTTTACCCGGCATACAAGCCGGATTAGAAGTTCATTTTCCGCTAAATTCAAAAGAAAAGAGCCAATTATTATTAACGGCTTCAGCGGAATATACACAGGTAAATTATACATTGTATAACTTCTACAATGGTAAAAAATACACAAGGCTATCCCAAACAGATTTTGGAATTTCATACCTCGGACTGGCCAAAGTATGGCATCTTTCCAAAACTATGGATCTCAGGTTTCAATTTGCCAAAGGCATTTGGTGTTACAAAACTATTCTGGATCAAAAGGAAAGTATCTTCTCACCTACATCAAAAATTGGTATACATACGATATTCGACCGGAATAAGGGAAGAACTTTTTTGGGTATTAATTTATTTGAAGGTCCTGACCGAATGCAGGAATACGAATGGCTTGTATCGCCCTATGGAATATATCAGCCGGTAGAATCCCATTTCTTTGTATGCCAACTGGTACTCGGAGTTGGTATTTAAATCCGAATACGATGTTTTCCATTTTCAATTGATGCCGCCGGCCATTCATTTCAATCAGTCAATATTCCACATCCATTTTCAAAATCGAATCAAAATTGAGGAATAAAATAATCGATGAAAACCAAATTAAAAAATCCATCCTTTAGTAACCATATGGTTACCTATTTTTACCGATTTTAAATCCGTTGTTGGTACAAAATCTAACTTTTGTTTGCATGATTACACCGTGAACGGATACTTTCATTTACTTTTTGCGAGTTGCGAGAACATATCTCAGACATTCTGTTCGATACATTAAAATTGAATTATTTAACGTATGTAAACCCTCTTCATCACTGGGTTTTTCAACAAGTAAATCAAGAACAAATAAAGCGACTAGCCCGGTAATGTTGTCCAATCAAATGAACAGTTTTTGCGATTGTCTAAATTCTATTTAACCATTTGGCTACAAATTCTTAAAGAATAAAGAACTTTGATTATGGCTAAATTGTCAAAAACCACCAAAAAGGCGACGAAAAAAGTTGCTAAGAAGGCTGTAAAAAAAGCAGCACCTAAGGCTGCAAAAAAAGTTGTTAAAAAAGCAACTAAAGCAGCAGCTCCGAAACCGGTAAAAAAAGTAGTTAAAAAAGTGGCTAAAAAAGCCGTTAAAAAAGCTACTCCGAAAGCAGCAAAAAAAGTAGTTAAAAAAGTAACGAAAGCAGCTGCTCCAAAACCTGCTAAAAAGGCAGTTAAAAAAGTAGCTAAAAAGGCGGTAAAGAAAGCGGCTCCAAAGGCAGCAAAAAAAGTAGTTAAAAAGGCAACCAAAGCAGCAGCTCCGAAAGCAGCCAAAAAAGTTGCTAAAAAAGCGGTAAAGAAAGCAGCTAAAAAAGTGGCAGCAAAACCAGCAAAAAAAGTAGCTAAGAAAGCAGCCAAAAAAGCCGCGCCGAAAGCTGCGAAGAAAGCTGCGAAGAAAGTTGCCAAAAAAGCAGCTAAGTAACAGCGCTAAAACTGAAATGAAAGCGTCATTCTATGTCGCTTTCATAGAAAAAATAGCAGCCAAAAAAGCTGTGAAAGAGGTACTTTTTCGCTCTGCTTTTTCCGGGATTTGAGGGAGAATTCCAATCCTGAAAAATACCTGATGGTAAAGAATCCGGGCTATCTTCACCATAAGATATCACAAAATCCGCCTGGCATTCTTTAAGCGCTATCCGGCTCCGGATCGAATACTCTCCCTTTCTTTTCTTCTTTATTCCAATCCATTTTGGTAATTGGAATTTTAATAAAATTTATTGGATGCCGTGGAAGTAGTGTCTGAATATTCAGAACAACTTTGTAACTTACTTTCGCTGCAGCGCTGCCAAAATATATGGTGCGGAATATGAATTCATATTCCGCATTTATTTTATGATTTCATCCTAAATTTTGGTATTGAAATAAAAATCCATGAGTATAAGTTTACGAAATACAATGACTGTAATGCGCTATTTATTTCTGCATTTACAATGAATGGCAATCGAATTTATCTTCCACCAAAATTGTATTTCATATGGTGAAATCCATACTTAATTCACCAAATCCGTCAAACTCAATTCCAGTGCTTTGGCACTTAGACCGGTATGTTTCGGATTAAACTGGTGAAGGCGCATCATGCTGCTTTTGATGATGTTGCTCACATCTTCAAAAATAGCTTCATCCTGAACTTTAGCGTCTTGTTTCATCAGGTAGGCAAATACCCTGGCCATACCGCAGTTGGCAATAAAATCAGGTATTACAGCCATGTTATTATCTGCTAATTGGGAAATGGGCCCCATAAAAATCTCCTTATCGGCAAAAGGCACATTGGCACCGCAACTCACTACTTCAATTCCGGATTTAATCATGCGATGCACTTGTTCTTCGGTAATCAATCTGCTTGCTGCTCCGGGTATAAATATTTCCGCAGGAATATCCCAAATTCGTTCATGCACTTCTTCATAAGAAAGCATGTTTGGTGCTTTTAATTTATTCCCCTCGCGGTTTATAAACAGATTGCAAATTTCTTCATACCCAAGACCCTGTTCATGAATAATACCGCCATCGCGATCAATAATTCCCGCAATACGCACCCCATATTTGGTTAAGTAAAACGCAGCAGCTGCTGCTACATTTCCCCAACCCTGAATGATGGCGAGTTTGTTGTTCATAAAGCCACCATAAACGCCATAATAATGTTTAACAGCTTCTGCCACACCCCATCCGGTAATCATGTCTGCAATGGTGTATCCTTTGCTCACATCAGGACTTAGTCTTTCATCCGTAATCGGTAAAACCACACCTTCCTGCAAACGCGTAATCGCACGCAACTTTTCCTCGTTGCTGTATGATTTTAAATGGCCGTTAACTGTACCTTCCTGTGGATGAAGCAAACCCTGATTGGCAGTAATCGGAATAACCTCATGTATTTCGTCCACGTTCAAATCTCCGCCGGTACCATAATATTGTTTTAAGAGCGGATATACTGCTTTGTACCATCGCTCCAACACTCCTTTTTTGCGCGGATCTGCCGGGTCAAAATTGATTCCGGATTTTGCGCCTCCGATTGGTGGTCCTGCAACAGTAAATTTCACCTCCATGGTTTTGGCAAGACTTTCCACTTCTCTTTTGTCGAGCCCTTTGCGCATGCGGGTTCCACCGCCGGCACTACCATTTCTTAGAGAATTTATTACGATCCAACCCTCTGCATCTGTCTCACTGTCTTTCCATTCAAAGACTATTTCGGGACGTTTGTCCTCGAACTTTTGTATTAATTGTTGAAGATTCACTTATTATGAAATTAAATTCGCAAAATTACCATCAAGGGAACCGGCGATGGTAGAGGCTTTGGCACCCGTAGCCGAACCTTGTGTATTGGTAATATTTTTCACGCGCATGGCACCTAAAAGTCCAAATACCAATGCCTCTTTGTATTCTACAATATCGTTTTCGGGAATTACAATTTCTGCATCGCTTTCTGAACGCAGGTAATCCACAAGGCACAGGTTATTTGCACCGCCACCAGTCACCAGAATTTTTTTACCGTTTCCATTTTCACCAAATAAATGATCGATGGTATTGGCAACCTGCTGCGCAATGTGCATCACCAGAGTTTTCATCCGGTTCTCCAAAGGTTCTGAATCAAAATCTCTTACGATATACCAGAATTCTTTATTGATCCATTCCCTTCCCAAAGATTTTGGCCAGGATTTTTTATAAAATGGAATTTCGTTCAGATCGTTCAGCAACGGATAAATTACTTCGCCTGCTTCCGCAATCTGACCATTTACATCGTATTTCTGACCGCGATCGCGGGCCAGTCTGTTGAGGATGATATTACAAGGCGCCACATCATACGCGATGCGCTTGCCTTCGATGTTTGCAGAAATGTTGCAGAATCCTCCCAGATTCAGGCAGGCATCATATTCCCCGAAGAAAATATCGTCGCCAATTCCAACCAACGGTGCTCCCTGCCCGCCCAGAGCAACATCTGCCCTGCGGAAATTACTCACAACAGGCAATCCCGATGTTGCAGAAAGCGTAGCTCCATCACCGGCCTGGGATGTAATCCAACCAGCGGGGTCGTGGAATACGGTATGTCCGTGCGAGGCCACCAACTCAGCAGATTCATTGTTTTTCTGCAAAAAGTTGTTGACCAGTTCACCCAGATATTTTCCGAAAAAGATATCTGTTTTCACATACACTTCTGAATTCTGATATCGCAATTGCGAAAGACGTACGCGCCATTTTTCTTCAAAAGGCACCGTTTCCCTTGCCAAAATTTTATAGTCCCAGCTACCATTGCTCTCGCTGATTTCCGCCAGGCACAGATCTACTCCATCCATGCTGGTACCGCTCATAATTCCCACAACTTTCATCTATTTACCACTTTTTGCGGCCGCAAAAATAAGGGGATAGTTTCATAAGAGAAAGCAGAATTTAAGGCTTGCCCCCGGCAGTGTATTTTAGCCCATTAGGATTTATCAACCTCCCATGTAAAATTCATAGCCAAAGCTTAAATTTGTTCAAACTTGCTAATCTACTCTTGTGGAAAGAAGAAAATTTTTATCCGCCGCTGCCCTTTTAGCCTTAAAGCCCACTTTTGGTAATTTATATCAGAGCAATCCGGAATTTTATTTGAACCGGAATGCAGATAATGTGGAATTATGGAAAGATCTGCGCGCTTTATTTCCGTTGCAAAAGGGAAGAACTTACCTAAACAACGGAACCATGGGCATTACTCCGTACCCTGTTTTACAGGCTGTAGAACAATCTTTTTTAACAGCTGCTACTGAAGGCGCATACCCGGGGCACAGCGATGAACTTTTAAAACTTATTGCCGGTCTTACCGGGGTAACTGCCGATGAAATTACCATAACCAAAAATGTAAGCGAAGGAACTAACCATGTATGTTGGGGAATTCCACTTAAGGCCGGTGATGAAGTAATATTAAGCACCCATGAACATGTGGGGGGGTGCCTGCCATGGATTCACCGAAGTAAATCTGAGGGAATTGTAATTAAAACATTTCATCCGGGAAAAAATGCAGAAGAAACGCTGCGAAATTTCGAAAAGGCCATCACCAAAAAAACCAGAGTAGTAGCAGTACCTCATATTCCCTGTACCATTGGACAAATTTTGCCGGTTAAGGAAATTTGTGCACTTGCAAAAAGTAAAAATATTATTACTGCTGTAGATGGTGCACACCCTCTGGGAATGATACAATTCAATATTCGCGAAATAGGCTGCGATTATTATTATGGCTGCATTCACAAATGGGCATTGGGGCCTTTAGGTACCGGATTCCTATATATTTCAAAAAATATATTGGAAAAAACAAAATGCACCCATATTGCAGCATACAGCAGTGCAACGTTCAATATGACAAGCAATCCACCAACTATGGGAGAATTGGTGCCAACTGCATCGCGATTTACATATGGAACCTTCAGCGGCCCCCTATTCGATGGCGCTATAAAAGCGCTTCAATTGTATAACGATATAGGTCCCGATAAAATTGAAAAAAGAATTCGCGGTCTGGCGACTTATTTGCAAGATAAATTGCTGGAACTCGGTAATAAGGTGGAAGTAATTACATCAACAGAAGCTGCTTCCCGCGGGGCTCAAATCAGTTTTCGCATCAACAATGGAAATAAAAAAGCCACTCAGGATTTTCAATCGGAATGCAATAAAAAGAATATCGTTATTCGATATGTTGGAGAATCTGATTTGGATTGCCTTCGTGTTTCCACGCATTATTACAATATGGAAGACGAGGTGGATTTGTTGGTAGATGAATTAAAAAAATACATTGGCGGCTAACAGCGAAGCGGCAGAACAAATTCAGAATAAATGGCAGAACGGAGCATCTGCATTTGAACTGGAAACATCCGGTTCCACCGGTTTCCCCAAAAAAATAGAACTCCTGCGAAATCAGTTGGAGGCGAGTGCTCGCATTACAGGTGCTTTTTTACAAATACAACCTGATGACAGTATTTATTGCTGTTTGCCAGTGGATAAAATTGGTGGAATGATGCAAATCATCCGCGCTGCGGTTTGGGGCATCCCTGTTGAAATTGCAGAACCAACTTCCAATCCATTAAAAGAATATTCAGGTAACCATTCGGTTACATCTCTTACACCGATGCAATTGCGAATGATTTTGGATAATCCGGAAAGCAAAAACAAGCTGGAAAAATTCCGATTGGTTTTGGTCGGTGGTGGTCCTGTTTCCGCAACATTGGAACAAGAACTTACATTAATCCCATGTACATTTTATCATACCTATGGTATGACGGAAACCTGCTCCCATATTGCCATGAGAAGAATAGGAAAAGAAAAGGTATTTCTCCCATTACCTGAAATTCAATTGCGTAAAAATGAAAAGGATTGTCTGGAAATTTCCGGTGAAATAACCAATCATGAATGGATTACAACTAATGATATTGTAGTTTTTGAAAACGAAGGTTTTCGAATATTGGGCAGGATGGATTCCGTCATCAATTCCGGAGGAATTAAAATTCTGGCCGAAATTTTGGAAAAAGATATTTCCGATTATCTGCATTTGCCGGAGAATAGCATTCTGGCTGTTGGTGTGCCCGATACAATATTGGGAGAACGTTTGGTTTTGCTGGTGGATTCCACTAAAATCCACACACCCTTACAAACAGACTTTACATTCCTTAAAAACAAATTTCACATACCAAAAGAAGTCATGTATCTAAAACATTTTTTATTCACCGAAACCGGAAAAATTGCAAGAGAAAAAACCAGATTAAGTGCTCTTTAATGTTGTTCCACTGGAACCACCTTATATCCTTTTGTTTGCAACATTTCGAGCAACCCTGATTTACCTGCAAGGTGCCCGGCGCCTACTGCAATAAAGGTAGATTTTGAACTGGAATTCGCCAGCATTTCTATGGTACCGGTCCAGTTTTTATTTCTGTTTTCCAACAGGGAAGCATACAATTGCCGTGTATCTTCATTCACTAAATTCATTTTTTCGATGATTAAAGAAATGGTATCCAATCTTTGTGCCTGGTAATAATAAGCCAGTTTTTGGGTAGATAGTGCACCGGTATCCGGAACATTATTCGGATTCAAAGCGGCTCTCAAAAAACGAAATTGCATGGCAATATCCGGATCATTAAACAAATAAGATAATTGCTGTTCTGCCGTTTCCAAAAACATGATCTCCTTGTTGTTTTCCTTAGCAATTTTTAAGACTGCCAAATCCACGGAACCATACATTCCTTTGTTTTGCGCTGTATCTGCCTTGCTCGCGTTCATTGCAGTCATTAAAACCAAAATATACATAGGTTTGAAGCCATTAAGTGCAGACAAAGAAAGTCCCGGAATTCCAAAATGATTCACAATGGAATCCAACATATTCCATTGTTCAGAAGTAAGACTATCTGAAATTACTACCCCTTGGGGCAAAAATATATATTGATTAATTAATTCTGCGATGCCTTCCTGTTCCACGTCGGCTTCTGTATATACCACATCACATTTTTTAATTACATCAGAAATGTATGGGTTTTTCTCTAGAAATCCACCGGCAGATATGTGCATGGTACCAAACAGATACACGTCCGGAGAGCCTTTAGGCGGTGTCACTTTCCAAAGCAATTGTCCGGAAAGTGAAATTGAAAATACACCAATTATGAATATTAATGAGATCCTGATATTATTATTCATATTTTGCATTTTCACTTTCTATTTTTGAAATAATTTTGTTATAAATACTATCCAATCCGGATCTTTTTTCATACCAAACTGCTTCATATGTGGTATCTTTTTCTATCACTTTAAATACCCTGTAAATATTATCCGGCTCCTTTACAGGGGTAGGAATTGCAATAGATTTTTTTACCTCTTTTATCCAATTTACCGCATCCTTTTTCCCCACTTTGCCATAAACGGTAAACCCACCTGAAAAGGAATTGCTGTGAAACACCTGGCCGTTTGTAAGTACACTATAGGTGGAAACTGCACCGGTAAATCCACCGCCTTCACTCACTTCCAGTCTGGGAAATGCCATTTCCGGACTGGTGTACTGCACCTTACATCCAAGCAGGAAGAGGATGATAACAGAATTAAATAGTTTTTTCAAGAGCGCTGAGATTGGTCACCATCATATCGTACAGGCTCAAAACCACTGCCACAAGTCCCAGATACCGCAACAACATGGCATACATATTCAGGCGAATATATTCCGCAGGAAATTGCAATTTTCGCAAACGCACCTGTGTCATTATATTCAACACCAGCATATACAGAAGCAATGCTCCAAAATACGCGAGGGTATTTAATTTAGAATCTATTTTAACAAAATTAGTAAGCAACAGAAATCCCAAAATAATTACCACCAATATCACCATTGACCAGATTCTGGTTTTGGAGAAGGCAGTAATCAACTCGCCCTTTTGCTCCAGACTCAAATGTTTAAGTGCCTTTTCGTTTAACACCCTGGCCCCAAAATATGCGGCTATAAAAATGATACCCCCAATGATCATTGAATTCATGCTGCAAATGTATACAGAAGCTATCTCAAATTTTCTGTTTACCTATTTGTGAAGACAACTGAATGATAAAATATATCTGCAATCTTTATCCAAACACAGCATAGCGAGCTTCGTCATGGCAACCGTTGTTAATGGCGAATAGCTCCAGTTTGAACCGTTAATCAGGACGGTTTGGTTTTGTATGTAATTTCTTGCAATTGACATTTAAATTCATTTGGAGATCGTTTTAGGGAAAGGATAAAAAGAAAATTTTAGCGGTTATTCTGCTTGAAATTTGACCGATTTATTGTATCATAGCCGAAACAATGTCCTAAAAACCTTATGGTATTTGCCAGTCTTGTATTTTTATGTCTGTTTTTACCGCTGAATCTCCTGCTGTATTATGTATTCAAAAACAACATATACAGGAACATTCTGCTCATTGTTTTTTCCTTGTTTTTCTATGCCTGGGGGGAACCTGTATGGGTTTCATTGTTGATTTTTACTACATTTATCGATTATTTCAACGCCATTGTTGTAGATAAATTCCGGGGAAGAATTTGGGCGAAAGTTGCGGTAATCTCTTCTTTGATTTTCAATCTGGGTATATTGATGGCATTCAAATACAGCGGATTTATTTATGAAAATATCAATGCTGTTTTTGGAACCACTTTTCAAATTCCACAATTCAGTCTGCCTATTGGAATTTCTTTCTACACTTTTCAATCTGTATCTTATGTACTGGATGTATACCGTGGAGAGGTTCCGGCACAAAAACAATACTATAAATTTCTGTTGTTTGTCTCATTGTTTCACCAATTGGTGGCAGGACCCATTGTTCGCTATGTAGATATTGCGGCTGAAATTGATAACCGAAAAATCAAATGGGACGAAGTTTCACAGGGAATTACGCGTTTTTGTACCGGTTTGTTCAAGAAAGTTTTCTTTGCAAATACTGCCGGAGAATTGGCGACGAAATATCTCGATGGAGATTTCTCTCATTTAACAACTGCAGGTGCCTGGACAGGTTTATTCCTTTTCTCTCTTCAAATCTATTTTGACTTTTCCGGTTATTCAGATATGGCAATTGGCATGGGAAAAATGATAGGTTTTCATTACCACGAAAATTTCAGATTCCCATATGTGTCCAGATCCGCCACAGAATTCTGGCGCAGATGGCATATTTCATTGGGAAGTTTTTTCAGGGATTACGTTTACATTCCCATGGGTGGAAATCAAAAGAGAATGTACTTTAACCTTCTTGTGGTTTGGTTTCTCACAGGATTGTGGCACGGGGCGAGTTGGAATTTTATTTTATGGGGATTGTACTTTGGATTTTTTATTGCCATAGAAAAATTGTTTTTACAGAAAATCCTGGGGAAAATCGGATTTCTTTCCAATCTCTATTTGATATTGGTAGCTATGATAGGTTGGGCATTGTTCTATTACACAGACCTGCATAGATTGTACGATTTTTCGCGTATACTCATTGGTCAAACTCAATTACAGTTTTATGATTTGGAATTACAAATCACTCTGGGTTCTAATTTTATTTGGATATTGTTTGCCATCTTATTTTGCATGCCGCTGAAAAATGTAATGCAATCTTTTTTGGAACACAGGTCTACTTCGATTAAAAACCTGGCAATATCTGCCGAAGTATTATTGAATGTTTTGATGCTGGTTGTATCGGTATCCTTGTTGGTTGGAAAAAGTTATAACCCATTCTTATATTTCAGATTCTAATGAAAAAGATACCATATTCAAGTCTGTTACACTATCTGAATCTGATCCTTTTTATTGGGGTTTCAACAGCTTTTGGTGTTATGTTTTTCGTATTGCAAAAGCAAAAGGTTTCCATCATCGAAAAACGCGATCTGGCAACCTTTCCTGAATTTAACGAAAAAGAAATGTGGAAAGGCAATTACACCCGGGATTTGGATGCTTATGTGGCTGACAATTTTCCATTTCGGGATGATTGGATAGAGTTCAGTTATTTTCTGCGAAACATAAGGGGCTGGAATCCGGAAGGAAGGGTAAAAATCGTAAGTACCGCCAGTCCTGAATTTATTCCAAAAGAAACATTAAAAGAAATTATTCCGGATTCTGCAGTGAAAGATTCAGCAACAGCACATTCACTTTTAATCTATGAAGGAAAGGCATTTCAGGTTTTTGGCAGCAGCCACAAAATGGCCGCCTATTATGCATCCTGTTTGAATACTTTTCAACTTGCATTAGGCGATTCCCTAAAATTTTATAGTGTAGTGGTTCCCAGTGCTTCGGAGATGTCGCTGCCGGATAAATATTTAAAAATAGGCAAGTCAGAAAAAGCAAATATTGATGCAGTGTACAAAAACCTAAATACATCCATTTGCAAAGCAGATGCTTATTCCAAACTGATAGAACACAAAAACGAATACCTGTATTTCAGAACAGACCACCATTGGACTGCTTTGGGTGCCTATTATGCTTATTCGGCATTTTCAGTTTGTGCTGGATTTGAACCGTTGCTGCTGGAAAACCTCACCAAAAAATCCAAAAAGAATTTTCTCGGAACCCTATATGCTTTATCCAGAGATCCTGAACTGGCAAAGAATCCGGATGTAGTTGAATATTATATGATACCAGGAAATCACAAGGTAACGGTCAATCAAAGTGCAGATGAAAATACATGGACCAAGGGTTCACTGCTGGCAGAAAGCAGAAGTTCGGTGGGTACTTATGCGGTTTTTTTAGGTTCTGATTATCCGGTAATGAAAATTGAATCGGAGAATAAAAACGGCAGAAGAATTTTGGTTTTAAAGGAAAGTTTCGGAAATGCATTTGTACCTTTTATGGCGCCACATTTTGAAAATGTTTATGTGGCGGATATCCGGTATTTTAAATTTGCGCTGCTTGACTTTATTCAAAAAAATAAAATCAACGAAGTGCTGGTAATCGACGGGATTTTTATGGCCAATAACCCCTATTTCGGAAGTAAAATCAAAAGTATGATGTATAAAAAAGTTCCGTCGTTACAGGTGAAAAATCCAAAGGATTCTACAAGAAAAAAATAAATTAATTGTTACAAAATGTCTCATATTGGATTGGTTTTTGCTGTATAAATAGCAAAAATCCGTATTCCCCATTGCGTTACCCAATCCTCCTGTTCCTGCTTGCCCTTGTAGGAAATGTCAAATCTCAAAACGTTGATTCCACTGCGCCCTCAGAAGTTATAAATCTGAATCAAAATCAGATTTCGAATGTCCAAACATTACAATCTCTTTTTCAGAAACTGGAAAAAACAAAATCCGGAAATGAGAGAGTCAGCATTCTTCACATCGGTGATTCGCATATTCAGGGTGATTATTTAAGCGGAAATATTCGTGTCGGCTTGCAGGATATTTTCGGAAATTCAGGCCGTGGGTTGGTTTTCCCATTTGCCCTTGCTAAGTCTTATGGTTCTAACGATGTACTATTTTCTTCCAATACGATTTGGACTACCAAACGGAACTTTTTTGAAGAAGACTCAATACCATTGGGTATAAGTGGTTTTGCCATTTTGAGCAACAATCCAAATTATGTTTTAAATGCAAAATTAAATTACGACCAACACAGAAATTCATTCAATAAAATTTCTTTGTTGATGGGAAATGACAGCAACCAGTTTGACATCGGTTTTTATGCAGATGACCAACCGTATGCAAGTGAATTCGGGCTTATGAAAGGCAAACACCAGTTGGATCAGCCATGGTCTTACCAAAGTTTAAATCTGGGGATTTTGAATGACCATATTACCCTTCGTCCTCTTCAGAATTCAGCACAGCAATATCAAAGTATTATTTATGGTTTGGTGCTCGAAAATTCTAATGCAAAAGGGATTACCTATCATACCGCCGGAGTAGGGGCTGCACAACTGGTCAATTTTACACGCACCTCTCTTTTTCTCGATCAGGCAGCAGCATTGCAACCGGATCTGGTTTTGGTTTCTTTGGGAACCAATGAATCATATAGTATTTATTTTGATACCATTGGATATCGATTGTTAATTGAAAATACCATTTCGGAATTGCGCAAAAGGTTACCGAATGCTGCATTTATTTTTACAACTCCACCGGATATCGTTTATAAATACAGGTATCCCAAATATATGGATGCGGTATGCAGGGCAATAAAATCTGCAGCAATAAATCAAAATTGTGCATACTGGGATCTAAACCAGGTAATGGGTGGAATGGGTAGCATGAATCAATGGCATGCAAACGGATTGGCACAAAACGACCATATCCATTTTAAACCGAATGGTTACAAATTGCAGGCCTATCTGTTTATGGATGCATTTCTAACCGCATATAATGAAGTTGCTACTGCAGAGAATAAGGTTAATTCCGATAACATCCTTACATACATAAAGGAAAATAAGCCTTCCAAAAAACAGGTAGCCAAGCCGGCAGTAAGCGCATATGGTGCAACCTACCATGTAGTAAGGCAGGGAGAAACGTTGGGCGGGATTGCCAGAAAACACCATACAACTGTAAACCGGCTTTGCCAGTTAAATGGTATCCGTTCCACCACGCTGCTGCGTATTGGGCGAAGACTACGGGTGCGTTAAATATAAAGTTGTAAAATTCCTGAATTTTCTTCATTTTTGCCCTCCCATTGGGGGATTAGCTCAGCCCCGACCAGGCTTACGTCCTTCGGACTTAGCCTGTCGTGGGTCCTCGACAAGCTAAGCAGCAGAGCTGCCAAGCTTTGTCGGGACTGGCTAGAACGCGCCTGCGCAATAGCCACAGAAACAATAAAAAGGAATATAATTTCCTTTTCGTTCTAATAAATGGGGGATTAGCTCAGCTGGCTAGAGCGCTTGCATGGCATGCAAGAGGTCATCGGTTCGACTCCGTTATCCTCCACCCAATCAGGACAAGGCTTTCAGGAAACTGAGAGCCTTGTTTGTTTTGAGCTGGTTCAAACATGGTTCAAACATTTGGATTGACTTTTCGATATTGCTAATCCCTATCAAATTTAACTCTTGCTTTTTTCTTATTTTTGCCACGGGTAGATTTAAGTTTTCATAGCCAGCAGGGCCGGGAATTTTCCCGGCTTTGTTGCTTTAGGAGTTTTTGAAGCAAATTATGGATTGCATTAGTGGAATTATAGGTTATGCATTTCTTAAAATAACATTGAAAATACAAGTTGAAAATGGCTGAATTTTTATCTTAAGAGAGTGTTTGTAATTCCGTAACTAACGAATCGACGCCATGGTCCGCAATAAATCGGCTGCCCAGGAATAGATATTGTTGCTGAGAATTTCCTTCCGCATAGACTGCATGCGTGATAGTTGTTCCTCGGCAGGCATTTCAAGTGCCTGCTTTATGGCATTTGCCGATTTTTCGGTATCGTAAGGGTTAATAACGATCGCTCCCTGCATTTTCTGAGATGCCCCCGCAAAACGGCTTAATATGAGCACACCGTCATTATCATTCCGCTGCGATACGAATTCTTTTGCTACCAGATTCATCCCATCGTGCAAAGAGGTAACCATACAGAATAGCGCAGCTTTGTAGTATGGCTGAATTTCGGCATGGCTGTGGTGTTTTTTCAGTAAAAGAATCGGCTTCCAGTTCTTTGCTTTAAACCGCATATTTATTCGGTCTGCTTCTTTTTCGATAGCCATGGCTGTGTCTGCATAGCTCTTGATGGACGTGCGACTCGGAGCCCCAATTTGAATGAATGTGAATTTGCCCTGATAAGCCGGATTTTGTTCCAAAAACAACTCTACGGCCAAGAACTTCTCAATTATTCCTTTGGTGTAATCCAGACGATCTACACCTATACCAATGAATTTTGTCTTGATTCCGTGATCCTTCATAAGCAATTCCAGATCGGGTTTTTTCTCTTCATTATTCAAATCCTTCATAGTGAAGTCAATGCTGATTGGAAAGGGTTTGATTAACGTAGTATGTCCACCCATCTTTACTGAAAATCTCTCCCATAAAACCCTGCTCTCCAAGGAGTTGTTCACAGTTTCAAGAAAGTGATTACAATGGTATTGAGTATGAAATCCGATAAGGTCAGCCCCGAGCAAACCGGTAAGTATTTCCTTTTGCCATGGGCAGATGCCGAATGATTCAGGATTGGGCCAGGGGATATGCCAGAAAATGGCAACACGAGCTTTCGGTTTTTTCATTTTAATCAATTCAGGCAAAAGTGCAAAATGGTAATCCTGTATCAGAATTAGGGGCTGTTCCTCATCTGCTGTTTCCTCCAGAACTGCATTTGCAAAATCTTCATTTACTTTCTGATAATAGCTCCAGTCTTCGATTCGGAAAATCGGCCTGGTATGTGCAATATGACAAAGCGGCCAGATTCCTTCATTAGAAAAACCATAATAATAGTGATCTTCTTCTTCTTTGGTCAGCCACAATCTCTTTAATGTGTATTTTGGCTCTTCCGGAGGTACACGAAGTCTGTTGTTTTCGTCAACAGTCTCCTTGTCCGCGTCGCCGCTTGCCGCTGCAATCCAAAGTCCTCCACAAGCCTTAAGGATTGGCTCCATGGCTGTAATCATGCCGCTGGCAGGAACTATACATTTGATCTCTTTCCCAGACCGAATGTGCATATATGGCTCCCGGTTGGAGACGACAACCATCATTCTGTTATGCAGCAAATTCCGCATCTCTATCTTCAGACGTTCTGGAGTCCAAATAGCTTCTGACTTACTTCTCAGCTTTGCTTCTTCCTCTGCCGCAGCCTTTGCTTCGTTCATGGCCCTGGCAATATGTGTTATTTCCTTATGAAGGGGAGCAAGAAACTTTGCCGGTGGGTTTTGTTCCAGCTCTTCTACGTCCCCCATTCGCGCTGATTTAACCCAATTAACGATTCTATTTATGGGACTAAATATCCCATACCTCATTATCAGAACCGTAATGATAGAAACAATAAATGCTTGAAAAAACCATCGCAGAAAATTCCGAAACCATATATCTCCGATAATATTATCAATATATTCAGCATCAGCATACAAAATTACTGAGCTCGCGGCGAGATGGTCTCTGGTTATTGGCTGAATATATTGGTACGTTTCTTTGCCGTCAATGCTTATGAAATTTCCAAAAGCTGTGTCTGCCGCTAATGATTGTGTGGCATAATCCACAGAGTGCCCCTTGAATTGGGCGATTTCTTGATTACCAATAAATCGATTTTCGTTACCATAAATGGCAACCCCTTTCAAACCGTATTTTACGCTTAGATGCTTGGCGAATTTCTCGATATTATTCTCGGAAATGCTGTCTAAGAAGTTGTAATCTCCCTGATATATGTCTTGAACGACCTGTTTGATTTTGGCCTCCAATTCATTATTCAGTTTGGCCCTTTCAGTTGAAATTTGGTAATAAGTGAAACCGAAAGAAACCAGGCCCGAGGCGATTATTATGGAAAATATAAGCGCTAGATTAAACTTCATTCGCAATTGTTTCAAGTAACCAAAGAACTCCTTCAACGTGGTCGACTCTATGTTTGGCCGCTGTGTGTCCAGTTCCAACTTTTACGGTGTGATATTCTTCAGAAGCAGACAGTACCCTGAACATGTCTTCGTCGCTTGTATCATCGCCAATGGAGAGAATATAGTCATGCGGGCATCGGTTTAAGACGTATTCAGTTGCCTCTCCCTTCCCGATATTTGCTGGAATAATTTCAACCACTTTATTCCCCTCAATAATTTTAAAGTTCTTACTAGTAAACATGCCTTTAATTTCCATTTGTAATAGCCAAGCGCACGAAGTCCCAAGGAATTCATCGGCATTTCTATAGTGCCAGGAAATGGAAAATGATTTATTTTCAACGAAAGAATTGGGACAAAACAATGTCCATTTTTTGAGGATTACCATCACATGATCTTTCCAGCTATTGTCTAAATGTAGACGTGGCTCCCAGTTCCCGTTTTCCTTTATCATAGCGCCGTGTTCAGCTATTATGGTAATAGGTAAGTGACCTAGGAAGCGATCGATACTTTGAAATTGACGGCCTGTGATTATTATTACCTGAGTCTGGCTTCTCTGATTCAGTTTTTCGAGCAAAGATTCAACGTGTGTCGTGGGCTTCGCCTTGTCCGGGGTAGATTCAAATGGAACCAGCGTACCATCGTAATCCAACAGCACGAGCTTGCTCTTCGCTGTCCTAAACTGATCTATTAAATTCCAACTTATCATTTCTCCAACCAAGCATGCTCCAACCCGAGCATTTATTCTATCGCAATACCAAAGTAGTACGGGATTGCTTTTCAAAAATACTCAGCAAAGGTACAAAATTGGTGCACGAGGAGCCAAATCACGTGTAATGTAATGGTTAATAGTTTGTTATCAGTAAAAAATACACAATTATTGCCTAAATTAATGATTTTCTGTTTGTTGCGTTTCAACCCAGAGTTTGCCGTTGGATAACGAGATTTTGCGGTCTTATTTGGTATCAAAGTTCTCTTGCGCTGAAGACCAGCAGTTGAAGTATAACATCTAGCAATCCTTATTTAACATAGGCAGGAAGGCAGCCAAGTCATCCTCAAAAAAGTTCGAAATTGATCCAGTCATCCGACCGACAAAAGCCTTGACGAAGTGAGATTTTTCTTTGCATTTTTGAAGTCTGATCCAAAGCAGCAAGCGGAATAAAAACGCAAAAGCCACACAACGGCTTTTGCGACTGAAGACTTTTGTTGAGACCCCCATCTGGATCATCACAGATAACCCAGTCATCCCGGACAAGTTGGCTATCCCCTGAAGACATGGGTGTTAGAATCTATCAAATTCCGGTAATGAAGATCAATCCTTAATTATTTTTTTTGTGAATATGGCGTCATCCGAAGTCATCCTCAGGTAGTAAAGCCCAACGGGAAATGCGCTCAGGTCGAGAGTCAGATTTCCCATTATCATCGCTGAATTGAGAAGTACTTTTCCTTGTGAGCTGAAAAGTTCAACATTTAAGAGATCTGTTGAATTATAAGTAATATTAAATACGCCTGAAGTGGGGTTCGGATATACGGAAATTGTCTTATCCAAATTCACATCCTGTGTATTTGTGTAAATCCCAGTAACCGAAACCGGGATATGTTGTACATTCTCAGGTAATCCGGTATTCATGTTTAAATACTCCATTCTGATGCTGTCTTGTTGTTGGTCATTGGGTAGAATTAAGACCCCAAAACGCTCTCCCGGTGAAATCAATAAGGTGTCTGTTGCAATTACCTTGGGCATTATCCGTCCATCGCTTTCGTAAACCTTTGCCTGAAGATATTTCGGAAAAATAACTCTGTTATCATAAAATCCGATGTTTGCAAGTCTTAGCAATACAGGTTCATTTTGGCTCGCAACCACATGAATAGTCGAATCAACTCCAATTTCCCACTCACTCTTACCGTTGATCAAAAAGTAGTCTGGAACATAACGTGGTAAATTGATTCTATCCGTTTTGGTATCATGAACAGGAATAGAATCATGCCAGCTTCTATCTACCTCACTCATCAGCCAGTTGTAATCTTTACTATAAGTAGGCCCACCAGTGTAAATTTGCTTTGCTCCACCGGCAGCCCTTACTACGATCATGCCGTACATCCCCATTTGGACATGAACTACATCTCCGACATGACAATGATAAAGGTAGGAACCAGCATGCCTCGCCCTGAAACTGTATGTGGTGTCTTGCAGATGTGAGAGATAGAACGATGTCGCCGGATCGCCATCATTCCTGGTATTAACATCCAAACCGTGCAAGTGAATTGTATGGTGGTCCGTCTGGGAAATACTCAGGGCGTTCAAAACCACACTATCTCCTTCGTTACAATAAATTATAGGTGCTGGTATTTTTGGCGAGGCTGTTAAGGCATGCGTCAGTCCAAAGACTCTAAAGGATACCCCATCATACATTGTATCTGTTCCAAAATTACTTCTCAGAAAAATATTTTTATGAATAGTACTTTGGCCCGTTGATTTAGAAACAGAGCAACAAAAAATTGCTATCCAAAATATTTTCCTCATTGTATGGACATGATTATGAACATACCATTAGGATGCACTCCACCGCCGCTCACAGCTACTAGATTGTGATCGTGAACACTATATTTTCCGGATTTATCCGGCACAAATTCCAGTACCATAGTTTCCATTGACGGAGTTCCCCATGTGTCTTTTTCCCAATCTATTTTAAATATTTGACTATGGTAAATGGCCTTCGTATGAAATCCGTGGAAGTGAATGGAGTGTGAACTTTGCCCAGAGTTTAAACAGAATATCCTGATAGTGTCACCAATTTTACCATTAATGACGGCAGTTGTATCGTTCTGTAATTGTGGAAAGCTCAGCCCATTTATGGTAAAATAATTTGGATAATAAGTATTAAAATCCACGGTAGCACCGAATGGAATAATCTTGTTATATGTGCTATCGTGATCTTTCAGGTTCCAATAAAATCTTTTTGTTTTTTTATTGCCAAAGTCATCGAAGCATATCATACCCGCGAGTCCCATGTACCGATTCAAAGGGTAATCGGTGGGGTCGAAATAACAAATTGCCTTTCTTAAATTCGAGCTCAACTTCACGGTTGCAGATGCTCCGGGAAATAAACCCAATTTGTATCCCGATACCCCTTTCAGATCAAACCCGTGTGGAATACTGTCATTATTCACGACCGTAAGCTCAAGGGTGTCGTAGATCTCAACCCGAAGGACTGTGTTTAAGTTATTAAAAGTTGTAGTTTTATTAAATGCCAGATAGGGAAATGAAATTGTATCAACAGTTGTAAAGAATCCGCGATTAATGTAAATCGTATCGCGCGACAAAGCCGCTAATTGATTTGTTGCGGTTAGTGCGATAACAAACAAGGAATACGCAACTAACTTTTTTTGCATCAATTAGTTTTTGTAGATTTTTTCTGTGACCATCCGATTTTGCTCGTCAAATCCTTTGAGTAAATAAACTCCATAATGGGCCGCTGATAAATCAATCGAATTCAGCAACGATTCACTATTGTAGCTCTGCAAGATAGATCTGCCTTGAATATCGAAAACCTCGATTGTTCTTAGTGGTCTGTTAAAATGCAAAAGGTCTGACACCGGATTGGGATAAAAACTGAATTGCGTTATATGAGATGCGGACAAGCCAGAGTTAGCGTCCGAAGTAATTATCCATGTAAGAGTGTCTCCATCATTTATAAAGCTATCGGCATATACATAGCAGCGCACAATAGCCACACCACCCAAACCTCCTGGAATTACGTTGAATCCCAAAAAGCCACTATCACCAGGCGAAACGGGCGACATAGTGCCTCCGGGAACACCGGGATAGCAAGTGCCTAGATCGCACATGGAATAATCCCAGCCTGACGGGATACTCACCCCTACCGGCTTCCAATGCAAAATGATAGTATTAGACCCGGTGTTCAGCTGCCAAATATCATATACTTCAACTCCCCCGGCTGGTGCCGTGGCAATGATTGTATCATTTGGTGTAATTTTAAAACTTTGGGCCGATAGCAGAAAGGTCAGAAAGGCTATGGCAGCTGTGGAAATCAGCTTTTTCATTACGCAATGATCAGTTTTTGATAATCTTAATGGTTTCAACTTCATGGCCCGGACTAAAGCATTGAACAAAATAGACACCGGCATTCAGAAAGCCTACATCGACAATCTGTAAACCATCCAATACCACTGTCATGATCTCCTTACCTGAAATATCTTTGATCGTGATCCATTCAACTGGTACAGCGGATGTCAGCCTAAATTCACTAGAAACAGGATTTGGTGCTAAAACGGTCTTTTCAGTAGCCAATGATATACCAACACCGGCAGCATTCATTTCCGCAATTGCCTTGTTGATAGAATCAGTCATGGCTGTAGTATTTATGGATGATGACCCGTTAACATTATAATAGACCTTGTGAGAGGCCCCGGCAATAACCGCTGCTTTGGGCATTCCCGCTGTACCATAATTCGTCATATTAATGGCGTTTCCGGCATTCGAAAATGCCCTGACATAGGAAGCAGTCATGGTCACACCATTAGATCCTCCCCAGGATGTAACTGTCGAGCAGGCACTGTTCCCATAATCATCAATCAGGAAGTAGTACACTTTGTGATTGGCATTGCCCTGCGCTGCCTTTGCCGCATTGAAGGACTTTGTAGCGCCACCGGTACAATTGCCGCAAGGCATTACCCAGCACATTACTACCACATGGCCGGAGTCAAGCACGTCAAACAGCTTACAACTCTTGCCGCTACAGTCAGTAAGGTCAAAATTGGTAGCTTGGGTCTGCCCTTGAACGCTGAAGGCGCAAATGCCTAAAAATCCGACAGATAGGTTCAAAAATATCTGCTTCATATCAATTGGAAGGGCAAGTTACGATTTTTTTGTATTTTTACAGTTAAATATTGTGGTACTAATCTAAACTGGTCTATTAATTCCAACCTATCATTTCTCCAACCACGCATTCTCAAAAACCGAGCATTTATTCTATCGCAATACCAAAGTAGCACGGGATTGCCTTTCAAAAATACTCAGCAAAGGTACAAAATTGGTGCACGAGGAGCCGAATCACGTGTAATGTAATGGTTAATAGTCTGTTATCAGTAAAAAATACACAATTATTGCGTAAATTAATGATTTTCTGTTTGTTGCGTTTCAACCCAGAGTTTGCCGTTGGATAACGAGATTTTGCGGTCCTATTTGGTATCAAAGTTCTCTTGCTCTGAAGACCAGCAGTAGAAGTATAAAGAAAGGATAATATTGAGATTCTATCTCCATGATGGTTATATTTGCCTTGGATGCGTAAAACAAAAGCCATCTTGCTACTCCTTACAATGGGAATTATGTTTTTCCCTTGGCAAGTGATTTGTATAGCTCATCCCTTTGGACACGAACATCACCGTCATAATGGTCCAAGTCCGTGCGAGTTGCACAGACTCGCAGCCCAACAAGGGGGGCAGCATATTTTACCTCCAATGGAATGTGGTCACTTTTCCCTGCATCTTGCAGATTACCAGCCCCCCCAGGTAGAAAAAGCGTCTAAGGGCATTTATACATTTATAACTTTAGCCCTGATTCTTAATCTAATAGATGTAGGCCATCGAAAACAGCCATTTTTTATCACCCCTGAACCCACCTGCCGTTCTGCGCCTTTAATTTCCTCATTTTCGCTCCGGGGACCTCCTTTTATCTAACCCTTCTTTACGATTGGCATAGATTGCCATACCCTTCCTGCAAGAAGGGATTTTGTGTTTGTCACCATTTCAAAAGTGTTAAGACACAATTGCTTTATGGCAATCGTGTGTCTTGACCTAGTTAATCAATTAAATTAAAAAAGAGAAATATGTTAGAATTAGCATTCAGAAATAAATATCTGATTATCGTGCTTTCACTGTTGATAGCGGTAATCAGCGTGGTCGTAACTGCACGACTTCCCGTAGATATTCTACCCAATTATAACACCTCTGCAGTGCAAGTGTTGACCCTCTATCCTGGTATGCCTGCCGAAACCATGGAGAAGGACATTACATCAAGAATTGAACGTTGGACTGGACAATCTAACGGCATTATAAAACAGGAAAGCAAAAGTCTGATTGGCGTTAGCATCGTGAAAGACTTTTTCGGGGAAAGTACTGACCCGAACACGGCACTTTCTCAGGTGACGTCGCTGGCCATGTCCGACCTGTATTACCTGCCGCCCGGGACTGTACCTCCAATGGTAATGCCCTATGACCCCACCGCAACCACGCCTTTGGCGCTGCTTGCCGTGAGCAGTGACAGCCTTAATGAGAAACAGCTTTACGACATTGCCTATTTTGATCTGCGGAACTTATTGGGTTCGGTAAATGGAATCATAGCCCCTGCGGTGTATGGTGGAAAGCTGCGCCGGATTTTTATGTATGTCTATCCTGACAAGTTACAGGCATACAATCTGTCGCAAACGGACGTAATAGATGCTGTGCAGCGCAATAACGTGATGATACCCACGGGTGATGTGAATATAGGCGACATCAATTACAGCGTAAACGCCAATGGTATGCTACCCAAAGTGGGCGATTTCGACAACATCGTTATTAAAATGAATGCAGACGGCTCACCAATTTTTCTAAAGGATATTGGCTATGCCAAGGATGCCTCCGCCATTCAGACCAACATTGTACATGTCAATGGTAAACGGCAAGTGTACATCCCAATCTATAAGCGCACAGGTGGGAACACCATTGCTTCGGTAGAGGCGGTGAAATCAAAACTTGCAGAGCTGAAAGAGCGACTTCCCCAATCCGTAAACCTAGACGTCATCCTTGACCAATCCACCTACGTGCGGCACAGCATTAACGGGCTGCTAAAGGAAGGCGTTTTGGGCTTGGTATTGGTATCACTTGCCTTGTTTTTGTTTTTAGGAAACTTCCGTTCTACGTTCATCGTTGCGTTGAGCATTCCGCTTTCGGTCATGTTCGCTTTTATCGGGTTGTTTTTCACAGGCGATACCATTAACAGCATGACATTAGGCGGCATCGCCCTTGCAATCGGCCTGCTGGTGGACGACAGTATTGTGGTGCTGGAGAACATTGACAAACATCTGAAGTTGGGGAAAACTGCTGCACACGCAGCCTTCGACGGAGCAAAAGAAGTTGCCATGCCAGTATTGGTAACAACGCTCACTATCATTATTGTATTTTTTCCGATTGTTTTTCTTACGGGTATTTCCAAATACCTGTTCACACCGTTGGCTATTGTCGTTTCACTGGCAATGATTGGTTCCCGCTTTATTTCAATGACGCTTGTGCCAATAATGGCAGCAGCATTTTTCAAAGGATACAAGGGCGAACACAAGCCAAAAGGTTTTTTGCGAGCCTTTGATAAAGGTATTAGCAAACTCACCAGCCGTTATATAAAGCTCGTAGATAAAGCCCTGAAATTCCGTTGGTGGGTATTGGGTGGTGTGGCGATCCTTTTTATCGTTTCATTGTTCGGTTTTCAGCAAATAGGCCGCGAACTGTTTCCGCAAATGGACGTGGGGCAAATTTCCGTGGATGTAAGAATGGAAAGCGGTACACGCATAGAAAAAGCCGAAGAAACCATTACCGCCATTGAACATTTTCTGAAACAGGAAATTGGGGATGATGCCAATTTGATTGTGTCGAACATAGGTGTTCTGAACGACTGGCCTGCGGCATATACCAACAATTCGGGAACGCAGGATGCTACCGTAAATGTGCAATTGAAAGAAGGGTACAAAACTAAAACAGCTGATTATGTAAAAACCCTCCGCCCCAAACTGAAAGAAAAATTCCCTGGTGTGCAGTTTATTTTTAATACAGGTGGAATTGTTACCAGCGCCTTGAATTTTGGCTTACCCTCACCCATTGACGTGCAAGTAACCGGCAACAATTTGTATAAGGCGCATGAGATAGCTGTCCAAGTTCGGGATGTCATCAACCAGGTTGAAGGAACGGAAGACGTGCGCATTCAGCAGCGTTATGACCATCCAGAAATCAAGGTGGAAATTGACCGCACCAAATCAGCACAGTTAGGTATTGATGCCGAGCATATCGTGAAAAACACAGTGTCGGCACTTAATTCATCAGTGAATTTTAAGCCGTCATTTTGGATTGATGAAAAAAACGGCAATCACTATTTCGTGGGCGTTACTTACCCTGAAGTGGAACTGGACAATCCACAGTCAGTAGAGAACATTTCGCTGAAAGGTACGAACGGACAGGTTACGCAATTAAAAAACGTTGCAAAAACTTCACTCACTTCCGCCCCCATTGAAATCAATCACCTGAATTTGCAAAGAGTTACGGACATATTTGCTAACGTAGAAGGCAGGGACATTGGTTCTGTTGCAGGTGAAATTGAAAGCAAACTTCAAGCGATTCGCAAAGGCCTTCCTGAAGGGTATAAAATAGAAATCCGGGGCGAAGTACAAAGTATGCAAGAGGGATTTAGCAATCTCGGTTTGGGCTTGATACTTGCTATCCTTTTAGTGTATCTGGTTATCGTTCCGCTGTTGCGGTCGTTCAAACTGCCGCTTATTATCATCACCGTTATTCCGTTAGGGTTGATTGGTGTAACAGCAATGCTGCTGGCGACAAATACCTATCTCAACATACAATCCCTGATGGGCATCATCATGATGGTGGGTATTACCGTTGCATACTGCAATTTGTTAGTGGACAAAATGAACAACCTTTTGAAAGATGGAAAACCACTTGTGGAAGCCATTAAAGAAGGTGTTGCCAACCGTTTTCGCCCTATCCTGATGACTGCCATAGTAGCGGTGTTAGCCTTGTTCCCGATGGCATTGGGCTATGAAACAGGCGGCGAGGCCAATGTGCCTTTGGCAAGGGCTATCATCGGCGGTGTATTAGCAGCTACCTTCCTATCACTATTTGTAGTGCCGATACTTTTCTTTTTACTCAACAAAAAATCTAAAATAAAAATGAATTCAATAAATATAATGTTCATTCCGTTGGTAGTTGCACTTGTGTCATCCTGCGGAAATAATTCCGATAACCATCGAAATAAAAAGCAAGAAACAAAATCTGAAAGTGGTAAAACACCGACTGTTTTGGTGGAAAGCCCTGTACAACACCAGTTCAGCGGTTCGCTCCAAATTTCAGGAACGGCAAAACCAAATCAACAAATAAAATTGTTCGCAATGACTAATGGTTATATACAACAACTGAAAGCCGACATTGGTGATTTTGTAAAAGAAGGACAAGTACTTGCCGTGTTGGAAAACCCAGAATTGTTTAGCGAAAAATCAAAATTAGAAGCAGAACTAAAAGGTAAAAAATCTATATACGACCGATTGAAAGGCATTTATGAAAAAACGCCGCAATTAACAACCATTGCCGATGTGGAGAAAACGGAAGCAGAATATGAAAGCACGAATGCTCAACTCAAAAATGTATTGCAACAAATCAATTATCTGAATGTGAAAGCACCTTTTTCTGGTGTAATCGTTAATCGTTTTGTTGACAAAGGAGCAGTAATTCAAAGTGGATTAAATAATTCCAATGCAATTCCTTTGTTTGAAATTCAAGACGTTCAGCCAATTAGGCTGACTATTGATGTTTCCGAGACGGATGCAGCTTTAATAAGCAAAGGAACAATGGTAGAAATTACATTTCCTGAAATGCCCAACTTAAAATTTTCAGGGGCAGTTTCACGTATTGCGTTTGGTTTGAACGAAACCACTAAAACAATGAAAGTAGAAATTGATTTACCTAATGGTGATTTGAAAATTCGTTCGGGAATGTATGCGAAAGTTGAAATACAAAGAAGCGGACACAAAGATGCTTTGTCCGTGCCTAATGAAGCAATCGGAAACGTCAAAGGCCAATCTTTCATATATGTTATAGAAAATGGAACCGTTCGCAAAGTTGAGGTAAAAACGGGTATCCGAGATGAAAAATTCACAGAGCTACTAAGCGGAGAAATTAAACTATCGGACAAAATTGTTGTGCAGGGAAAAGAGTTTTGCTCGAACGGAGCAAGCGTTCAAATCAAAGAATTGATCACTAAATAAAAGAAACGAAGATGAAAAATAAAATAAAACATTTAGTCGCTTCACTATTGGTGACAGCAACATTCACGGCAAATGCACAGGAAACATTACCAATCAATTTACAAACGGTTTTGGAAATGGGTGGTGCAAATAATTTAACTATAAAAGAGTTTCAGGCAAAGCAAGAATTGGCAGCCGCCAATTTATCCAAAACCAAAGAATGGTGGCTACCTGAAGTTTATGCAGGTTTACAAACACATCAGCTTTGGGGTGCTGCAATGAATGCGGACGGACGTTTCTTTTTAGATGTAAGCAGGCAAAATCTTCGGGCTGGCTTGGGACTAAATACCAATTGGAATTTTGCAGAAGGTATCTACAAAACTAAATCCGCGAAACTTCATGTTCAGGCTTCCGCTTATGAAACACTGGCTGAGAGAAATAATACGCTGTTAGCAACTATAAAAGCCTACTACGATTTGCAGACCTCCCAACTGAAATTGATTGCTTACAAGAACCTAGTAGCACAGTCCGACACCATTACTCAGCAAATCGCACTTCAGGTAGAAGCAGGTCTGCGTTATCAATCGGAACTATTATTGTCGAAAAGCAATCAAAGTCATTTAAAAATTGAAATGCTCAATGCACAATCGAAATACAATCAAAAGTCAGCCGAATTAGTGCGTTTACTCAACCTTGACAGCAAAGTAAAACTGGTAAGCATTGATACTGTGATGTTGCCATTGGATTTCCAGAATGAGCTTTTATCGGTCAATGACACAACTTATAAAAATAGATCAGAAATAAAATTCATTGATTTTACCATTCGTTCCTTACAGACAGAGCGGAAAATAGGAACAACCGGATTGCTGATTCCAACATTCAGCATAGGAACGTATGGTTCTTATTTTGGTAGAATAAATGGTGCAGTCAGTCCAATGTTTCCTTTGCAATATCCCGAAACAAAACAACTATATCCGACGGGGATGTTTAATGCTTCCTTTACCTGGAATATTCCGCTTGGGCATTTAATATATGGTGGCGACTTGAAGCAATACAATAGTCAAATCAAAATTCAAGAAATAAAGTCGGAGCAGTTCAGATCACAAATCAATGAAGAAATTGCAAATGCTCTACAGCGCCTTATTCTTGGGAAGGAACAGATACAAATTGTCAAAGAAGGTTTGGAGTTAACCACCGAAGCATTAAACCAGAGCATTGAACGGCAAAAATTGGGAACAGTAAAACCCTTTGAGGTGTTTCAGGCACAACAGTTTTATTTACAGGCCCAAATTGATTATTTCGAGGTGGTAAGTGAATACAACAAGGCACAGTTTGCTTTGAAGGTAGCCAGGGGAGTAATATTATGATTTGCCCGCACACAAGCTAACCATTGATAAAACCAAAAGAGCTAAATTCCCCACCTCTGACAAAAATGACGACTTGTTGAAAACTTTATTTAAGTATTTGCTTAAATAAGAAAACTATTTGTACCTTTTCTGCGTTATTAACATCAAAAGAGAGAAATAATGGACAACAATCAATCCTGTATTAGGGTGTTTGCTGATAAGGTTCAGATAGATAATTGCAGGAGAACTTTACAAGCGAACGAAAAGGCATTTGGCAAGTTGAGTAATTTACTGGCGCTAGCCGGAAATGAAGTGAGATTAAAAATCTTGTTCCTCCTTGAGGAAGAAAAGGAACTTTGTCCTTGCGACTTATCAGACATTTTAGGGATGAGCATCCCCGCGGTTTCACAACATCTGCGAAAACTCAAAGACGGCAACATTATTGAAGGAAGAAGAGATGGACAAACCATTTTCTATTCACTCAAACCTGAACAACTGACTTTACTTCGACCATTTTTCAAAATCATCACAGGCAAAAATTTAATAAAGGAAACAGTATGAACAATGTTACCAGATCAGGAAAACTTGCTGGAGTAAGTGTCCTAACAGCAATTGCAGCATCATTGTGTTGTATTACACCAGTTTTGGCCCTTATATCAGGTGCAGGAGGCATTGCCTCATCATTTTCTTGGTTAGAACCTGCAAGACCTTATCTACTTGGTATCACCGTTTTGGTATTAGGTTTTGCTTGGTATCAAAAATTGAAACCCCGCACAGCCGAAGAAATGCAATGTGCTTGCGAAGAAGACGAGAAGCCGCCTTTTATGCAAACCAAAATTTTTTTAGGGATTGTAACCGTGTTTGCATTTTTGATGATGGCTTTTCCATATTACGGGCATATTTTTTACCCGAAAGTAGACAAAGAAGTGGTTGTAGTTTCTTCTGATAACATTCAAGAAGTAAAATTCAATGTTAGCGGAATGACTTGTGCAAGTTGCGAAGAACATGTAAAACAAACAGTGAATGAATTACCTGGAATTGTTAGCGTTTCCGCAGATAACGAAAAGGGAACTGCTAATGTGAAATTTGACATTTCTAAAACGGATAAAGCAACAATTATCAAAGCGATTGATGGAACAGGCTACAAAGTTTCAGGAGAAGAAACAAAAGTAAATCCTTCACACGGCAAAGCAGGACACGTTTGTGGACCGAACGGTTGTAAATAATTTTTTTGACCAAATTATTAAGAATTCAATTAAATAAGGAAGTATGAAAACGATTTTAATCTTTGCATCAAGTTTACTTTTATTGGCAGGAACTCAAATGTGCGGTTGTGGCAGTTGTAAGGTTGCACAAACATCAACCTTCAATAATGCTGTTAACGAAATCAAGACAGTAAAACTAAAAATCACGGGAATGACTTGTGCGGGTTGTTCCAATCACGTTTCAGTAGTACTTGAAAATATTGATGGTGTCATTGAACAAAATGCAGAATATCCCGAGATGTTGCCACTATCAAATATGACGCAACTAAAACAAATCCTAATGAAATGATTAGGGCAATTGAAAAAGCACGATACAAAGCTGTAACCATCAGCGAAGCGACTAAAAAGAAATCACAATGAACAAAGAAACCATACAACTTGACATCACAGGAATGACCTGCGACCATTGTGCGACAGACATTGAAATATTGCTTTCAAAAAATGAAGGTATATCAGAAGCCAAAGTAAGTTACCCAAACGGCAGTTGTGAATGTTCGTTTGACCCAACTAAAACAAGCAAAGAAGCAATTGTTAATACCATTAACGAAACCAAAAACTATAAAGTAAAAGCGGTCAATGAAAATGACAATACAGACAGAAATCATTTTGATTTAATAATTATTGGTGGTGGTTCGGCTGCATTTTCAGCAGCAATAAAAGCCGAAAATTTGGGATTATCTACCTTAATGGTAAACGGTGGATTAGATTTTGGAGGCACTTGTGTAAATGTTGGTTGTGTGCCATCTAAAAACCTAATCCGTGCAGGCGAAACGGCTTATCACGCTTCACATTCTAACTTTACTGGCATTAAACCCAAAGGTGTTGACATTGATTTTGCTCAAGTAATCAAGGATAAGAAAAGATTAGTCGCTACACTTCAGGAAAAAAAATATATGGATGTGGTAAGCGATTTTCAAAACCTAAAAATGGTTACAGGTTGGGCAGAATTTAAAGACAACAAAACCATTACAGTTGATGGTAAAACAGAGTATTCTGCGTTAAAATTTACCATAGCCACAGGAGCCACGACCAACATACCAAACATTGAAGGATTGAACGAAATTGGTTATCTGACCAATGTTTCCCTTTTTGACTTGGAAGAAAAACCCGACAGCATTACAATTATGGGTGCAGGTTATATCGGGTTGGAAATAGCAATGGCATATAATCGTTTGGGCGTAAAGATTCGCATAATCGAATTTACGGACAGAGTATTACGAACACAAACACCTGACATCAGCGAAGCATTGGAAACTCAAATGCGAAAAGGAGACATAGAAATTTTGCCCAATTTCAGGGCGGTAAAATTTGAGAAGCAAGGAAGCGAAACTATCATTCATTGCAAATGTCCTGACGGTTCTTATACACAAATCATAGAAAAAGGAAAAATTGTGGTTGCGTCAGGAACAAAACCGAACACCCAAAAATTGGGATTACAGAATATCGGAATAGAACTTAGTAAAACAGGTCATATTTTGGTAAACGAAAAAATGGAAACCAATTTGCCCAACATATACGCTGTTGGTGATGTAACCAATACACCAGCATTTGTTTATACAGCGGCTTTTGAAGGAAAAATAGCCGTTGAAAACGCATTTACGGGAGCAGAAAATAAGGCCGACTATTCTTCATTACCTTGGGTGGTCTTTACTGACCCACAAGTAGCAGGTGCAGGGTTAGACGAAGCACAAGCAGAAGCCCAAAATATTCCGTTTGAAGTTTCTAAAATTGAACTTAAAGATGTTCCAAGAGCTATTGCAGCAAACGACACAAGAGGTTTTATCAAACTCATTCGCAACACAGACACCGACAAACTTATCGGAGCAAGAATAGTAGCACCTGAAGGCGGTGAACTTATTCAACAATTAAGTATGGCAATTAAATTTGGAATAACTGTAAAGGATTTAGCTGAAAGTTTTTATCCCTATTTAACATTAGGAGAAGGAATAAAATTGGCAGCTATCATGTTCGAGAAAGACGTTTCAAAACTTAGCTGCTGCGCGAGCTAATGAAAAATATTAAAAGGTATGCATCAGTGGTAGACCGTTTTTGTGATTTCGTGTATTCTTGTAATTTGGGTAATACTCACTGTTTCAACTCCCTCATTGCCGATTAATTCGCCAATCTTAATATTGTAATTATCTTTATGGTAATCCAAGATTGAATGAGGTGTAATTTGTGAATTTACTTCAATCCATTTCATAAAAGCTTTAACTCTGTCATCATGCACATCCTGATTATATAAAGTGGATGAACTCCACAAATATGGCTGATCTGAATTCAAGAGCCTGGCGTATTTGCGTTTTCCATCCCACACAAAGGAGATTAATTGCATCCGAATACCGGGCTCAACTAAGACAAAAGTGAATGGTTCAAATCCATTAAGATTGACGCACATAATGAATTCCAAATTGGTATCATAATTATATACATCTAATACCACAAAGCCGCGACTTCTTTTATATGCGGTTTTGCGTTTATGTTTGATAAATCCCCCATTTAATAAACATGCGGTTCTTCCTTTTTGGTCATGTGCAATCCAGGTTCCACCGGCTATTTTATCCTTGGGGAAAGTAACTATTTTATCATTTAACTGATATTCAAATGGTTCAAGAGTATCTCTAAATGGGTTTTCATCTCGATTGGAAGTTAGCACGAAACCACTCTCCAATGGAATATAGGAAACTGTACACATATGTCGAACTTAAGCCAACCCAGAATATGCCAAGCAAGTTATGTATTTTGGACTAGTTAATTTGCACTTAATTTTGCTTTCATCAATGCCATATTAAAAGCAAGAATCACCTCTTCAGTACTTTTTGTTACGCTAATTTCGGAAATTATTTCTTTCGTTTTCGCATGAATGAAATATATTACTCCGCTAGAGTTACTAGCCTCAGCAATTGCACTTATCCCCAGTAATTTGCATTTCGTTGCTGATGCTTCTTTCGATTCATTAGTGGAAAGATCATTCAATAAAATGTTGAAGCTGTCATTGTTTGCAAATTGAGAAACTACCTGATCTTCAATCCGTTGTCCATTGGCACGGCAAACAGGGCACCACTTGGCGGTGTTAATCATAACAATTACCTTGACTGAATCAATTCTCGCTTCGGAGATTTGCAGCCCATGGCTAGGATTTGTATATATAAATGTCAGCAGAGCCAAAAGTAGTATGTTCTTCATATAGTTTATTTTATAGTTTATTTTAGATGTCGTAATTCTTATTATTCATCACGGGAAAAATGGATCTATTGAGGATCTATACGGTAAACCTGGCTATTTGCAGCATTAACATACCATAGTTTTCCGTCAGCACCTATTTTTATTCCCATAATTCCGGCTGCGGGTGTTTTAATACGCCCAATCTCTTTCTTGGTATCAATATTAAAGCATATTATTTCACCGGTTTCATAGTCCGAGACGAATAATCGATTGTCTTTAATTTCTATCCCGCATGGCTGCTTGAGACCCACTTCTGAGGGGACTACAACGTCCCATGAAAATTTGCCTATTTCCCAATGTTCAGATAAAACTTCATTTATCTGTGACAATTCCCTTATTTTCTCTCCTGTTAATACGTTCAACCTAAGAATTCTTTTATTTCCTCCATCAACTATGTATAGCCACTCCTTATTACTATCAAAAACCAGATGCGATGGTACACTTGGGTCTCGTTTTACCTTTAAGGATGAATATCTGTGTATTTTTCCATCATCATGGTTATGATTGCCAGGCCCATGATCCCCAACAAAGTCGTATCTCACGATTTCTTCATTATATCCATCTAATAACCAATAAACATTGCTAAATTCACTTTCGATACCCATGGAATAAGGGCTACCATGTAACATATCTAAATGACTTCCATTTGTACCAGGGCCAGCATATTTAGCATATATATTCAAATCTCCCGACCATAATGTTGGCCCTGTATATGTTCCCCCTGAATGATTGGCATCCAATACGTTTGCGGTGGTAGCCCAATTTCCTGTTGAACTAAAAGAAATAGCTGAAGGTAATGACATAAAATGCCAGGCATTTAGATCTTGTCTGTAGTCATATTTTTGAGATGTGGTTCCCGTTTTTGTAAACATAACCGTGGAACCTCCAGAATTTTCAGTCCCCTTGTTAATAACCCACAATTCGTTTTCCCGTGTTGGATTAAAGTCCAAGTCTTGTGGATTACTGATTTTCGAAGACGCATTCCCAATCTCAACAAAAACTGGTGGGTTTTTTGTCAGGTTACTGTAGAATTCAGGTATAATCTCGGTATTTTCCGCGGAATTATTTTTCCTTTCCTTCCCGCAGGAACAAAAGAATATTGAGCAAGTTAAGCAAAGCAACAAAGCGCTTTGCTTAACTGAGGGAAACTGTAATGGCATGCGTTCAATTGCTATTTCTGTGAGTACAAATGATCCGTTGTTGCACCTGCATGGCAACCTTTGCACATTCCTGACATCAGATCAGCACCACGCAATTTCATTCCATTATCTGTGGCAATCTTTCCATCCATCATGATTACGAAATATTCCCAATCGCCGCCGGACGGATTGAACCCATTTCCGCGTTTTACCATGGCAGTGTACTCGTTGACTGTTGCGCCGGGGTTGTAAGAGTGTTTTACGACCAAAGTCCCAACAGGATAAACTCCGTTAATGGCCTTTTGGTTGTTTTTAACGTAAACATCCCTTTTTACAGTACTGTCATTTCCACTGTGCGCAACTCCGCCTAAAGCCGGATCGGGCCCTTGATTCGTTTTTACAAGGGTCCAGGTCATAAAGTCCTTGAAAGTACTGTCATTGGCAACGAATTCTTCCGCGGGTGTCGTCTTGGAGTCTGTTTTTTTGCACGATTCAAAGGCAACAACAGCCATAGCCGAGGTAATGACAATCGCAAGTAATTGAGTCTTTTTCATTTGATTTTTTAGGTTAGCCTATACTCGAAGTCGCCTGGTATTACTAATCCTTACAAAAAATATGAAATATGACAATTCTTCTTTGTCTTACACATGGAATATATTGTGAATGTTTGCATTATGGCTTGGAAGATCATTGAGACCTACAAGCTGTCGGAAACCAAATTACAGGATAGTTTACATGTAAAAGCCAACTAAATTATGAGATCGCGGAAGTTCTATAAATTCCATTTTTGTTAATAAGGGTTGAATCAGCATATCCAAAATCCTGATCAAATTCGTATTCAGGACGAATTGTTCTTACGGCAACTTTTATCAAAGCCAGATGGTGCACGGTGTGCTCTATATTATATACCAGTTCCCTGCGGTAACTGGAAAGTGTATCAAAGGAAGTGGTTACCCCAGCAAGGAGTACCGTATGAATCATTATCACGGTTTTGTCCCTTTGAGTAATAGACTCCAGTATTTTATCTATCAGGGTTAATGCAAAATGTGGATTTGCCTCTAGCTCAATATTTCTTGGGCGCTCGTCGTAATTTACAGCACCCCTATCATGGCCATCTATCAGAACATTAAATATTTCCAGGATATGCCTAGTATGTTGACCTATGGTTGCATCATCCATTATTGCTACAGGTTGCACGTACTCGTTATCCCCTAAATTTCGGAGCAGGTTTTTGAGCTGACCAAGCAAACTTTCTATTCGGGCATAAAGCGGGTTATTCGTTTTCAACTGCATTCTTTCTCGCAATTTGTTGTCATTCGGCAATGGTTAGTTCCTACGAACTGAAAGGTTAAATCCTAAGGCCACACAAAATCCAAAGAATAAATGCGTTATTACACTACCAGCCATCATCAATCCCATGGAACCATCTCTGGGTGCGGGCATTCCTACGACCGCACCAATCACACCAAAGCCAATTTGCCCTAGAACCCAAGCCAGTATACCAAATAATAAGCCGTTCATATACCATGACTTTGATTGCAGCTTCCAGTTATATATTAAACGAAACGTAATGGTGAATACGATCCCTATCATTAGATGAATGATCCAGCCAACGAATAGACTTTGATGCATGATTCCAGCCATCATTTTGGGAGGATTCATCTCAGGAAATCCGACATTCGATAAAATGAACATAAGAATTGACATTCCTATCGTAGATGCCACCCCTACAATTACTGAGTTTACTGGATTAGTCTTCATTGTTTGATTTTACAGTGAAGTCGCATTTTGTGGTGGTTCCTTACAGATTCTTGTCCGTTTTGGTATAAAGTTCTGTCAAAATCCGTTGTTCAAAATCCTGTGTATCGATGAGGTTGGAATGAGCAAAGTCAATATCATTGGCTTCTTTCAATTTCTTGTCCAGCGCATTATTCTGCTTTTCGTACATGCGACACGCGCTACATGCCATCTTATGTAGTGTAAGATCAACCTTTTCCCTGAGGGTTAATCCGAAATGTTGCTTTTTTTCGATTAACGCTGCTGCTTCCTTACAGGACAACATGAGTTTGTTCTTGATTTTCCTCATATAATTATTATTTAAACCAATGTTTTTCAATACATTGCCTTAATTGCAATTTTGCGCGATGCATAAGCTGCCAGAAATTATTGGCCGATAAACCCAACTCATCTATAATCAGTGTACTTTCCCTATCGTCAATATACTTTAACTGGACTACTGCATTCATTCGAGGTGGCAACGCATTGATACATCTTTGCAAGATATTGGTAAATTCAGGGTCATCAAGTAAATGCCCTGTATCTGTTTGCCCGGGTCGGCTCTCTGGTTTCCAGTTCCCATTTCCATCAAAAAAATCGCCAGTCTCATTCAATTCCTCCAGGCTTTGGTGACTCGGATGTCGGTATTGGTCGCGAAAATGATCTGCGATCTTGTTTTTCAATATGGAGAACAACCATCCCTTGACCGAACTAATTTCCTTTTGTTTTCGAGATGCCACAAGGGCATTTTCAAAAACAAGTTGAACAATGTCTTCAGCTGTTTCCCTGTGGGATATTTTTGTCATTGTATATGCCAAAAGAGGCTTTGTATAGGTTTTGACCCAATCCGTAATCTGTATATTCTCAATGTTTTGAGCCGTGTTTTCTGCTTTTACCATTCCTTGTCACTTTTTTAAGGACATTGCCAAAGATACCAGCCTTTCCGCATCTATCGTCCCCACTGTCCTTTGCAATACATTCCCAGAGGTATCAATGAAGAGCAGCGTTGGTAGAGACTGAATGCCATACGAATGTGAAAATGACTTGCCCCAAGACTGGTCAACGTTCATTTTTACATTTACGAACGTGTTGTTAAAAAGTGAGGCCACACCTGTATCCATGAATGTTGTCCTGGCAAGACGCTTACATGGTCCGCACCAGTCTGCATAGGCATCCACAAAAATGATCTTCTTCTCGTATTTTGCCAATTTGAGGGCTTCTTCTATGCCAATATGCCTGAATTGGATGCCCTGGGCGGGGTTAACATCGGATTCGCTTTGGCTGTTGAAAGCATTCAGTGAGAGAAACATAACTCCAAGGATTAGAAGAATGGCACCTATTGTGAATTTCACCCTAATGCCGGAGTTTTGTGGTTGCGTACCACTTCGGGGATTGATAAATACCTTTAAGTGTGTTTTACTCATGACTGAACAATGTTTAATTTGATGCTGTATCTCCAATGATGTCGCCGGATACAGCGAAAACTTACAAAACCAGCCGAATTCCAAAATTCAGTAGATCGCAAGAAGTCCGGATTTCGAAATCCCCAGGTCTAACCTGATGGTGTAAAAGTAGATTCCGGGTTCCAGCAATAATGGAATCCGGATTTCTTCAGAAAGAAATAATCGCATTTGATGGCTCATTCCGGAATGTACAGAATACAAAACCAGGGTTATGCTATCCCGGTAACTTCTATCATTCAGACGTAACCAGACAAGGCCTTGCGCAGGATTGGGGAATACGGTGACCCAACCATCTGAAGGTGCAGGAATGTAGATTGAAATGATCTCCGTCAAGCCTAGAGAGCGAAGATTTAACCTGTAGTAGTATTTCCTAACAAGGTTCTTCGCTGTATCCACAAAGGTATAATTACGCGGTTCAGAAGCGCTGCCACAAACTCCAGGTATTGAACCAATTACCTGAAAATGAATGGAATCGGAAGACCTCTCTATATCAACACCGTCGCAAACATTACCCGTAGTAATCGTCCAATTAAGAACAACAGTACCGCGATGTTGCGAAAGCTTGTAGTTTTCAACATATTGGCCGAACAAGCTTTGGGTCGTCATTTGCATGAAGATAATTGCGATCAGGTTTGCTGCGTTTTTTTTGAATTTCATACTCGTTTACAACATTGAGACCTGGTAAAATGTAAAGATTGTGTCCGACTGAATGACATTGACAAATTTACAATGACATGGGTAAATTAACCTATAGGTTTCGGATGTATTGAAATTATATTCTGATTGATGATAAAAAAGCCCGGAACACTCAAGGTTACCCGCTGGTCCGTACCTTGCAATTCTGAACAGTTCATTCGATTTTTCAATGTGAAACCAGGAACCCGCACCCTCGCCAGAAAGCCATTGGGAATTTGAGGGAATACTATCCGGGTAATCTGGAGCAGGTAATGTTCGGTTCATTTTACTGTATTTTTTTACTTTCTAAGGCATTTAACGTTGTAAATTGGCAAGGGACTAAGTGTCCAGGGAAATCTGAGCTTCAATTTTGTCAAACCGGAGAACATCCCTGCTACCAGGACAGATCGAACAAATCGGGAACAATTGGTACCCCTGATTGTAAATGGGCCATATTTGATAAAACCATGCGCTTGCATTTTCAGTGCTCTCCTCATGGCCGCTTGAAACCGAATGGTCGTTTGTGCCCCAATAGGAGTGCCATTTCCATGACATGATAGATTCCCTTCAAGTTCCTTGAGTATGGCCTGTAAATTTAGTACGTACCCCATTTTTTCATCAATTTCTGCCTTGGTTCTGATTCTAAGGTCTGTATCCGTATCCGCACTTCTGACCCTACCAAACCCGGCAGGTGCATGGTATCTTCCAAAATCAAAATACCGGCACTCTCCGTTCACAGGATCAACGAGTATCACTGCCGCATGACCAACTCTATAATAATTATTTTTATTAATTCCCAATGTTTTTAGGGCAGAATCATACCATGATCCTGCCTGTTTGCAAAGAGTTTCCGGCCATGCTATTGCTATACCAATTGATTTTGAGTCTGAATTATATCCTCTCATTTGGTTTAATAAATTCGCGAAATTGTTCTTGTCGAATTGAATATGCCTTGATAGCAAACACCAATTGATAATATACTCCAAGGAAGAAGATCGAAATGGCACAATAGATTAACAAGTCGGTATGCTCAATTGCAATAATATCCATTCCCAATAAAAGAGTATGGGTTAGTATTAGAACAATAGATATGTACATTAGAGCAATAGAGATGCTTAGCCTTTTTAATTGTTGTATCTTTTTTGGGAGCACCAAATAGTACGCATCTGGTCTTGACAATAGCCGATTGTTAATCTCGTCTGTTAAGCCCAGAACCATGCGGTTAGTGCTTGACAGAATTACCGCAATGCCTGGAATCATGGAAAGATTTAAATGCCATGCTTCCATTTTAATCTGGTATTATTTTTTCAGAAACAGGCGCCTTGTCCGAAAATCTTAATCCATTAAGCTCCACATATTCGACTTTCGGCACCCAAAATGTGCCTCCGTTTATTTTAACATAAACTTTATTCAATTCAGCGATCGTACCATTAATTTGACATAATATTTTGAATTCCGATGTATTGATTTTTTTTAATGTGAGTTCACGCTTTGAATAGGACACAAATTTAAATTTTGCAATGTCTTTTTCTTTTTTTGAAAAGGTTAATCCATATGCGTATTTTTCCTGTATCCAAGTTAATGGTTCCCGTTTCGGGCCATTTTCATATTTTATCCAGTAAATGTCAATTGGATTTGCTATTTGTAAGTTTCCTGCTACGTCTTGGTTAACCGAATACGTGATCTGGTTCTTGTCCTTACTTCGAGTGACTTTGAAAAGCACAGGACTATTGTCGATTTTTTTTGGATGCGAATAGGAGGATAGAAACAAAGCGAGGAAGGTTGTTGTAAATGCTTTCATTGATCTCTGATTTAGCTTAAGCGCGGAAGGTTCTTGCGCTGTTGGTTAACATTCCATTTTGCCCTTTTTCCCTTGGCAGCGAGAGGGATGTTATGGTTTTTAAGAGCTCCATTTGGACCGTTATTGTTTTATCGTGAGCATACCATGTGTGCAGCTCAATTTCAAATTCATCATGACTCCTTTTACCTGCTTGAGCTTTCCAATCCTCCATGATATTTTGTGCCGGTATTGGCCTCGGGCCCCAGGAAGCGATATCGTTTTCATCAGAATCTCTTATGACCAACTTTGGTATGGAAAGGGCTCCTTTGGTATGGTAGAAATTCATCCATTCCGGATTTTCGTCCCGTAATATTATACGGAGTTCAATCATGGCAAAATTGTACAACGATAGCTTTCCAATCACGGGCATAACCTGCGCACTATCCCCGCACCAGGATTCTGTGATCACATACCATTTCTGAGGGCGATCAATTGCAATAACTTCATTCATAAGCTCATCAGATATATGTATGTGTTGATCAATTCTCCTTAATCTCGAATTATTCAGTATTGTGAATTCGACACGCGAGGCACTTTTCACCTTGCCCGATGTTTGCCGTTGTTCAGCTAATTCGTTCATATAAGCCAGAAATGACATATAGTCAAAAATGGGCCCATTAATTTTTACCGGATTCGCGGTGTTCATCATGATCAGTATTCAGAAATAACGCTCACATCGACAGTTTTCGCAACATTTGTAGAAGGTTTTCCTTTGCTGAAAGTAATTCCGTAGTCGGCGAGTATGAGTTTGAATTTGCTTTTTACGTTAATTGAATTTCCTTTTACTTCGATGCTGCCAGATTCTGTCACGCTCTTACTAATTCCCTTAATTGTCATTATGCCAGTGACGGAACCCTGATATATGCCATCCTTTGTAAAGTCTACACTACCAAGGTTATTGATCTTACCTACAAACTTGGCCTTGGGATATGTTTTGGTGTCCAGAAATCCTTTGGAATTGAAGTGCTTCTGCATCAAAGCTTTCTTAAATTCAAAACTTTGCATTGGAATTGAATAAACCATTTCCCCGGTTTTAGTATCCAGAGTGCTTACCGCTTTATAGTTGTTTGCTGTTATATCTTCAAGATCCGTGTGCGAAAAAAAGTAAACGTGATTTTTTGTGCTTGTTCGTTTGTCCTGAACCGAGGTGAAGGAAACAAATACCCCAGAAAGGAGCAGTAGTGAGAGGCTAAGAATACCATTTTTCATTTATTGATTTTAATTATGTTACACTTTTCAAGGATCACATTCTCATACATTTCAAGATCGGCGTCGAAATTGGCACCGGCACGGATTACGCCTTTGATTGTTACGATCTGGCCAATATGCAATCCGACTATTTCTGAATTTGTGGCTTTTGTAAAAGTACAGGACACACCGGCTTTGTCGTTTTTCTCTTTGAGTACAACTACCTTCATGCCTTCCATATCCTCCGAAATCTCATAAACGCTTCCCGAAATCTGGACTATTTTGCTATCACCATCTTCCGCCAAGTACTTTTCGTTGGACGCTGTTGCGTCCTTCAAGAATTCACTTACAAGGTCTCCAGCCTTGATTGATAAATCAGCACTTGTATTTACGACATCCCGTGCTGGCATATTGTATAAATATAGTCCTACAGCAGCGCCTGTTATAACCATTGTTATAAGTGTGATAGCGAATTTCCTTGCATTACTCAATTTCGACCATTTCATACGGTTTATAGCCATAAAGTCGCAGAATACCTTGCTTCCTTACACTTGATATTTCCGCAAATCAGGATCGAGCTACCTCTATTCACTGTAAATGACTATAATTCAAAATATTGCAGATATGAGGCTCTCGGCCTTTGTAAGTATATCAATTGGAGAAACTCAAGCCGTACAACGCGGTTGATATAAACATTATATTAAAGTGATACATATAAATCTGATACTCGGATTATTGACTTGACCAACCCTGAAGAATTTCTCAGATTTCAGTGCCAAAAAGTGAAAACGGATTATCAGGTTGTCGTTCTTGTACATAAAAATTATCCGAATACGCGAAGATGCCTACCCTATCTTCTCAACGGGGCTCGAAAATCTCGCAGTTTGGCAGACCAGCCAAGTATCCAATGAAAACATCCTTGTATTCAGGAGTATTCATTACAAGGTGTGAAATACTTACTTCCACAGGCTCTGATTATCACGTTTTCGAGCAACTTTGTTACTCATCTCCTCGAACAAAATCTCGGACGTATATTGCCGCTCCAGCTTTGTGTTATCTAGATATGGATGAGTATAAGCGCGAAACCTGTAGTAGCTAATGCCGCTTTATTTCTTAGGCGGCTTTTTTTCAAATAGCGAGACCAAACCGCTGAAGATGGCAATCCCTGCTACTACCTTTAATCCAACCTTTAGCGCTTCTTGATTGGCCATCCTTTGTTCCTCTTCACGACGCTTGCGTTCAGCTTCTTCTTTCAGCAGCCTAAGCCTGGTATTTTCAATCCTTCTTGCCCTCTCCTCCGGCGTTTCAATAAACAATGGAATGTTGAAGTTGATTTCAGGAACCACCGGCTTCTTTTCCGCTGGGAGGACGGGTATAATTGACGGTTTTTCTGGTTCAGTTTCTTTGGAGCCTTTGGATGTTAACTTCTTCGCTATTGTTGTGCGCTTGGCTTCGTTTTTTGTGTAAAGCTCCCCTTCGAAGATATTGATCTCGGAGCTTGGCCCAAATCTGCCGTGGTGATGGGCTATACCGCCAACGACCTTTATCACAAAGTCACAGTTGTGGGTCAACCCCTGATCCCCCTTAAAGTTGCCTGATTTGGTGGCTTGCACAATAGAGATAAAGGATTTCTTTGTGTTCTCAGCCTTGATCAGTTCCAGATATTCATTGTCAATCCCTGCAACATTTATGCTGTCGATAAAAACGAACTGGAACGATTTGCTCTTGAGATATTCCCTGATTTCCTCCCTGTTACGGCATTCAACCACCGTTACACCGCCGCCTTTGATCTGGATGAACTTTTCTTTTAGAGAAGCACTGACACCCTCTTCCGCTGCGATGTAAACCACATCACCGAAATACTCTTGTAAATAGTCG
>Ga0207952_1000087_pt1 | contig 98122 bp, 118 predicted proteins | sample SubbioR12Aug_8Ca_FD_184831 | JGI IMG/M metagenome (GOLD analysis project Ga0207952, IMG submission 184831) | Serpentinite rock and fluid subsurface biosphere microbial communities from McLaughlin Reserve, California, USA - CR12Aug_8Ca (SPAdes) | ecosystem: Environmental > Terrestrial > Deep...
TGCGAATGATGTCACTCTTTCAAAATGTTACAGGTGCAACTGCTCGTGATTGTGTCGAAGATGAAAAACAAGATCGTGTAATTTTTGTAGTAAATACTGGTAAAATGGGATTGGCAATCGGAAAAGGTGGAATTCATATCAAATCATTGCAAAACATTGTAAAGAAAAATGTTGAACTCGTTGAATTTGACGAGGATCCGGCCAAATTTTTAACAAATCTCCTTAATTCTAAACTTGTCTCTGAAGTAAAAATAAATACACGTGCCGATGGTTCAAAACAGGCAATAGTTATGGTCGACCCAAGAAAGAAAGGCATTGTTGTAGGAAGAGAAGGCAGAAATGCTGAGAAAGCAAGACTTTTAGCTAAACGATATTTTGATATTACGAGTGTACTGATTAACAGTCCTGAAAAAGCAACATTGGAGATGTAAAATATGACAAAATCACCACTAGGTTTATTCGCAGGCAGAGTTCTAATCGCAAAAAGAAAGAGACAGCGATGGGCAATCTCTACTTACAAACGAAGAAAACTTGGTATTGATAAAAAAGCTGATCCTCTAGGTGGTGCTCCACAAGGAAGAGGAATAGTTTTAGAAAAAGTAGGTATTGCAGCAAAACAACCAAACTCTGCTGTAAGAAAATGTGTTAGAGTTCAATTAATTAAAAATGGTAAAACCGTTACAGCATTCTTGCCACGAGACGGTGCAATGAATTTCATTGATGAACACGATGAAGTACACATCCAAGGAATGGGTGCAACACAAGGTGGTGCAATGGGAGATATTCCGGGTGTACGATTCAAAGTATTCAAAGTAAATGGAACATCACTTAACGAACTAGTTACTGGCAAGAAAGAAAAACCAAGGAGATAGAATTGGCTGAGACAAAAAATTTCTTATTGTTTAGAAAATGGGACATGTCTGATATTGAAATCCAAGATCCTGGATTAAAGACAGCAATTTCATTAAGACGACAAATCCTGCCATACACTTTTGGTCGTTCAGCACTAAAGAGATTCAACAAAGCTGAAGTAAACATTGTAGAAAGACTTTGCAATAAAGTCATGCACTTTGGAAAGAAATATGCTAAAAATACTGGACGAATGACTGGTAAAAAAACCAAAGTACTCAATACTGTTAAAGTTGCATTTGATATTATTGCATTAAAAACTGGCAAAAATCCAGTTGAGGTGCTAGTTAGAGCAATTGAAAACTCTGCACCAAATGAAGACACTACACGAATTGTATATGGTGGTACAGTTTACCATGTATCTGTAGATGTTGCTCCAATTAGAAGAGTAGACATGGCACTAAAATTCATTGCAGATTCTATAAGAGATGCAACATATTCTAATCCAAAACCAATTGAAGAACATATGGCTGAACAGCTAATCTTGGCTGCAGCAAATGACCCAAATGCTCCTTCTGTAAAGAAGAAACATGAACTAGAAAGAATAGCACAAGCTTCTAGATAGTAATTTTACCAGTAGCCCGAGGCAGATTCGAACTGCCGTCTCCGCCTATCCACTCTTGAGATCCAGAGGGCAGAATCCTTGATCTAAAATTTTTTTTATTTGACCGCTAGACTATCGGGCTACCAAAACAAATTCTAATCTTTTAGCATATAATCATTTACTAATTTACTTGAACTTTACTTCATGAATAGCAGTTGCATAATCGCACTCTGCTTTTAGTCTCATGTATGGAATTAATCTATAATGAATTGAATACAGATGATCTTCTTTTCTAATAATTCCTTTTTGCATTAATGATACCAGACCACGCGATGTAATTCCAATCTTTGTATTTGTTTTTTGACATACTTCATCACGCTTTTTTTGATATTGTTCTAGTGAAAATGCTACATCATTGATTTCTAAAATCAAAGGCCATACAATTTCAGCCCAGACAAATCTTCTGTTTTCAGTAGCTGACGCATACTTGCCTTTTTCACTCAACATTAATAACATCTGCAAAAGAAGTTATAACTTAATAGTTGTCTCAAAAAGAAATTGAAGAATCACTGAATTTATTGCAAAAAGATTGGGATGTTGATCCAATTCTGCGTCAATTTATGCTAGGAAAAATAAGCGATGTCAGTGATTATTCCATTAAAGTAAAAGATGTTATTTTTCATATTCCCTATTTGGTATCTGAAAAAAAATATATTTTGTGGAAATGTTTTTGGCCAGACTGTCATAACTGCTGTGATAGACAAGGTAGACTGCCATTAACATCTGATGATCTAATTACAATTGGAAAAGGTCTGAAATACAAAAAAACATCTGATTTTATAAAAAATGAAACAATAACTACAACTTGGCAAGACTCTTCTCCTTCTGGCCAAACGACTACAATGACTACAATTAATCTAAAACGAAAAAAAGATGAAACTATACAGGAAGATGGAACTCATATCTCATGTAGATTCTTAGATGAAAAAGGTGGATGTAGTATGCATCCCGATAGACCTGGTGTATGTTACCTATATCCATTTTCTACGTGGCTTGAAAATGAAAAAGGTATTGCACGAGTTCATGCCACATACCAGTTTACTGGTGATTGTCCTGGTTTTTACCTAGCAGAAGACATGCATCAAATGAAACAAGAGCTCAAAGACTATTCAAAAATAATTTATGATTATACCTTATCATCAAGCAGAACAATGAGAGAAAACTTTGGCTCTGTTAGTTTTGGTTAGGCCTTTGCTACCTTCATCAGATCAGAAATCTTTACATCCATTCCAAATCTAGCTTCGTTTTTCTTCATGTATCTAAAAATTGAGATAAAGTCTGGAAGTGACTTGAAGAAATTAAAGTCCTTGTGAATCTTTGCTCTGACAAACTTGAATACTTTATCGTAAATTTTGTAATGTTCATCAACTGCTTTTTCATAAGCTGCAAAGTCATGCATGTTCTCAACAAAGATATCAACACATTGCATACTTGGAATAATTCCCTCACCTAGTAGTGCATAGACAGTACCGATTGATTCACCAACACCAACTACCTTTCCTTTGTAAAACGGTTTGCACTTGCCCGGGGTTGCAAGTCTAATTGGCCTTCCTTTAGTCTTTTGAACTTTGCCGCCATACTTTTTTAGAAAATCGTCAGTTGCCTTGATGTGATTCTTTTTGTAATCTCCTGCACCAATATGTGCATACTTTTTACCTAACGGGAAATACCAAAAATATCCAGACATTCCTGGAAATGGTTCAATGTAAAAATCATCAAATGGAACCTTGTCTTCGTACTCTACTTTGTATTCGTATGTTGGCAAGAAAAAGTCTTCTTCTAGCTTTGGAAGATAAGTTCTTGCAAATCCCGTGCAATCAACTATCATATCATATTCTTTTTCTAGTTCTTCTAGCTTTGGTGCTACTCCATAGATAACTTTAGAATCTTTAATGAAATCTTTGATTAATGCAAGTTTGTCATATGTGCACAAGCCATGCAGGCCGATATCAAATTTTACGTTATTGTTCATTTTAACATGCATAGTCTTTCCGTCATGGATTAGAAAGTCATCAAAACTTCGCCCTACTTTATTGCAAAACTTGTCTAGTTCTGATTTTATCGTACCCCATGCACAAATAGAGTCATGTCTTTCTTGCGTGCTTCGCTCATAACCTACAACTTCATGTTCTGAATTTTTGAGTCGGGCCATAAGATAACTTCCTGCAACACCCATGCCCATAACTGCTATCTTCATTTAGCCTAAATTTGATATGACCTAATAAATACACTATCTGCCTTTTTACTAGCGTTTAGATCTCATTGACATCTAATCATATTAATACAATTATTTGTTTTATCAAACATAGGATGATATGACAACACAAGATATAATCAAAAAACTTGAAACATCTAATCAGGGTATTCATGTAATTCTAGAACAGCTTGATGAACAACTTGCTGACATAAAAAAAGATCCTCGACTTGAAGGACTAATGGATGATCTAGAAAATCTATTTCATGCATATCTAAAAACATGGCTCAAAAGCAACAATGAAGTAATTAAAATGTTAAAAGAACAATAGAAACTCTCAAGTTAAATTTGGAGAGATTTTTAAAAAATTATGGATACATTTAATGCGATAAAATCACGACAATCAATTAAGAGTTTTCAAAATTATTCGATGAGCAAAGAAGAGATTAATCAATTATTGGAAGCTGCCATTTTGTCTCCAACATCATACAACATCCAGAATTGGCGATTTGTCATTGTGACAAAACAGGAGATCAAAGACAAGCTTTGCGCTTTATCATATGGTCAACGACAAGTTGCAGAGGCATCTTTGGTAATTATTTTATGTGCTGACCTGAAGGCATGGGACAAAGACCCTGAACGATACTGGATAAACATTCCAGAAGGTCCACGTCAATCCATTGCAAAAGCAATTAGACAATCATACACTGGAAATCCAACTTTGGAAAAAGATGAGGCAATGCGCTCCTGTGGATTTGCAGCTCAGACTATTATGCTTGCAGCAAAAGCAATGGGTTATGACACTTGTCCTATGGAGGGATTTGATTTTGGAAAAGTTGGCAATCTGATTAATTTACCACCTGATCACATCATATCTATGATGGTAGTTGTTGGTAAAAAAGCAAAAGACGCTGCTCCTAGAGGTGGGCAATTGCCATTATCTGAAATAGTCTTTGAAGATCATTTTTAGTGATTTGAGAAAGGATACTTTTCATCACACTTACTACATCTATCATGCATTCCCTTGGCAGGTTTTGTCAATCCACAAAACTCACAGTATCGCATAATTCCAAGCTCAATTGCCTTTTTGGAGCATCTTGATTGCTCTTCTGAGGAATGTTTCTCATTTGCTCTGCCACACATTGGACATAGATCATCTAAATCCGTCAATGACTGACTCGCTTTATGTGGCATTTTTATTGTTAACTATGCAAAACTAGTCCGTTTTTAAAATTTCCTTTTGAATCGATTAATTTGACCAATTTGGATTGGAAAAAATAAAAAAAATTCCGTCCTTCTTATCTTTCTAGTTTGATGGATAATATCATGACATATGAAAAATGTGAATGCATACTTTGCAGTTTCATAACTAATTCAGTTTCAGATATTGTTCAAATTTATGATTCTGAATAAAATTCAGAGCCAAGAAGAATATCCACCATTAAGTGTAATTGCGTAAAATCCCTCTTTTGTCAACTCGTCAGCTGCAATGTTTCCACGATACCCAGAACTACAATATGTGCAGATCTTCTTGTCTCGCATATCTTCAATCTGTTTTTTCTTTGCATTGCGAATTGCCAACCCCAAAGGCATGTGAACCGAGTCTTCAATTATCCCTCCCCTTAGTTCGTCTATCTCGCGAACATCAATTATTACAAAATCGTTTTTTTGAGACATTAGCTCCTTTGCTGTAATCTTGTCTGCCATGAGTTGTTTTATGAGTACTGCAATTTATTTTTGTTCCAAATGTTTAAGAATATCATAAATTTAGATCATTTATGGCTCAAAGTAAATGTCCTTACTGTAGCTCACTGTTTGATAACAATGAGGTACTATCAAAGCACATAGACAAAGTACACAATGCTGCAGAACCAATCTAATCTTTTACTGCAATAACCCATCTCTTTTAGATTCAATTTTCATTCTATTTCTTATGATTTGCAATAGTATACAATGTCAAATCATAAAAATAATCTTACATTTGTAAAGTATCCACATTATATTTTAGTTTGATACATTTTACATTTGTAAAGTCCCCTGTTTTACTATCTCGACTTTTTAGAATATTTGAAGAAAAAATGAACGTGACACAACAAGTTACAAAAATAAATAGACTCCATGAGATAACCTACTGGGGAATCAGAGCATCAGTAGGGGTAATCTTTATCGTATATGGATTGCAGAAATTCGATCCAGTATGGAAAGATCATCTTATTGGGTTTGGATTGCCTCCAGAACTGCAAATCCCGATAGCATTGGCAGAAACTATTGGTGGAATATTCTTAATTACAGGATTCATGACAAGAATCACAGGAATAATATTCAGTGTGATTCTACTTGATGCGATATTTCACATCAGATGGGAAAAAGGATTTCTCATATCTCAAGGGGGTTGGGATTATGATCTTGCCTTGCTTGCAATGGTTCTTTTTGTTTTAGTTACAGGCTCGGGTAAAATATCCATTGCATCAAAAGTGAAGATTCCTAACTTTCTTCACTAGTTTTTTTATTTTTCACGCTTATCTGCGTCCATTTCCATCTAGAAACGTAGGTAGAATCTCTGTGAAGTTGAACTTATCTCTATTCTATCAATATTGCAGGCTTGAATGGTCTAGCATGCCTTGCCTTTGTTTTCGGGTCATAGATGTTATCATCTGATTCTGAGAACACATCAATGTTTACTCCAAACTCCTTCTTTCCAATGTCTGATAATTCATTTGTCAAGAATTTTTTCTCATCAAATTCTTTTGATTCTAGTTTCATCTGTCTGATTTCAGTAGGTTCTGATAAGATATCCTTGATTGTCTTTTGAACAAAGTCTGGAATCTTTTTAACATCGGAAGTTTCTGGATTTGCAATTAACTCTTTCATTACAATTCCCATGTTTGTCTGTCCAGACATGACTTTTTCTAAAATAGAATGATATACTTTGGATTTGAAAGAATCTGCAGTATAGATTGTAATCTTTTTTGGAGTGATCTTTGTTACTTTGAGAATATTTGAAATATCGTCAATTAGTAATTTTAACAATTCTTCGGATTGAATCGCAGATGCATTGATGCTGTCTTCAGAATATTTTGGCCATTGTGATGTTGAAGCTAGATCTGTATGTCCAAGTTTTTCCCACATCTCTTCAGCTATATGTGGTGCAAATGGCGATAGCATTGCAACCCGTACCGAATTTGTCTGATGTAATATTCCTGAAATGTTTGTTCTGTTTTTTGCATTTACTCTTTTTGTGTACCAGCTAAGATCAGATTCAAATGAAAACAAGATATCATGCAATGCTTCTCGTAATCTCATCTTTTCTATAGATGTGGTAACTTGAGATATCATGCTCTGGGTTTTTGATAAAATCCACTTATCTTCAGCCTCAAAATTATCAATTTTCTCTGCTTTTAGCCTAGAGCATTCGTTGAATAGTGATTCTAGCTTGTTTTGAATGCCCGATACTGACTCCATGTTAAAATCAGCATCTTGGAGTAATTCAGCTGATATGATTATGGCTAGCCTTATGGGATCTGCGCCATAGTCTTGAATTGCTTTTCTTAATGGTATGATATTTCCCATACTTTTTGACATTTTAGAACCGTTCATCAATACAGAACCATTAACTACGATCTCTTTTGGCCAGTTACTTTCAGGAAATATTGCAACATGATTAAGAACAAAAAATGTCAAGTGATTTGGAACTAGGTCACGTCCTGAATGTCTTGAATCCACTGGATAAAAATAATCAAATTCTTTTTTGATTTGATTAATTACATCAACTGTTAATCCAGTAATTGAAGAGATGCTGTTTACATCCCCTTTGCCCAAGAAAATATAATCGAAGAATTCTGGAGATAACTTTTCAGACTTTAGTGTTCCATCATTTACAAATTTTGAGATTGTATAATATGCCATGTAGATTACCGAATCTGATAGGCTCTCTACAATCCAGTCTTTATCCCATGGCAGTTTAGTTCCCAAACCGTGTTGTCTTGCACAAGCTCGTTCTCGCAGCCAACCAATTACATAGTTAAATTCTGATCTAATCTCTTGCGGTAAAATATTCATCTCATCAAAACATTTGGTAGCTAATTCCTTCCAGTCTTTATTGCCATAATTTAGAAACCATTGATTGTTGAGAACTTTGACTACACATTCAGCTCCACATCTGCATCGAACAGGAGTGTTTGTTAGTTCTAGTAAAATATCAGCATGTTTGTTTTTGATTAGCCATTCTTTTATGGTATCTTTTGCATATGTAACTTTGATTCCTGCAAATTGTTCTGTGTTTTGTTTTAGTTTTCCACCATAGAACTCTTTTCCGTAAACTTCTTTTGTTGCTTCTTCAAGTTTTGGATCACTTTGGTTTACAACACCAAATTTCTCAACTGCTTCTTTTGCCGGATTTTCACCAAATCCTTCAGTCTGAATTATTGAGATTGGGGTAATTTTAGCTACTTTTGAGGCTAATTCAGGCTCGATTTTTGACTTTTTGAGGTCTTCAAGTGCCTGATAATCAAATGGTGCATGGGCTGGAACTGACATTACCATTCCAGTACCAGTCCCACTTTCAACAAAACTTGCTGGAAGCATTAGAATTGATTCGTTTCTATGTGGGACGGTAACTGTTTTTCCAATTAGTTCAGAACCCTTTATCTCGCCATCATATGTGATTTTTTTATCCAAAAATTCTAGCTTGTATGCACATTCTTTGCTTACAATCCATTTTTCATTATCCACTGTAATTTTCTTGTAAACAATTTCTGGATTAACCCAAAGATTGACAACACCAAAGATCGTTTCTGGTCGAAGTGTTGCAGTTGGAACGATGTACTCTTCATATTTGAATTTAATTAAAATATATTCAGTAAAGTCTGGTTCTACATCTCCTAGTGTGTCATGTTGTGATACGGGATTTTGATCTTTTGGACACCATCCAACAGGATGTGATCCTTGAATGATTAGTTTTTTCTCCCGCAGTGTTTTGATTTGCCACTCGATAAATTTACTGTACACTGGATCTATTGTTGTAAACTCACGTCTCCAGTCAATAGAGTAACCCATCTCAATCATTCCTGTCTTGATTTCTTTGTGGAAATAATCTGCAATCTTTACTGGTTCTACAAATGTCTTGATTGATTCTTCTGGTACTCCGTAAAGATTTTTTAAATTCTCAATTATTTCTTTGTCTTTTGCCTCTACTCTTTTTGCCATCCCAAGTATCGGGGTTCCAGTATAGTGAAACGCCATTGGGAAGAGTACATTGAATCCTTTCATTCTATAAAATCTTGCATGAACGTCAGCTAGGGTGTATGTTCTGCCGTGTCCGATGTGTTGAGGTGAGTTTGGATATGGATATGCAACTGTTATGAATTTTTTTTCTTTTTCACTAGGATCTGTCTCAAAGTCTTTAGAGTCATTCCATCTCTTTCTCCACTTTGATTCAATCTCATTCCATCTTATTTCCATAGTATCATCATCCTAAAATCATTGATTTTGCTTTGGCTATTGCATCGTTTATTTTAGATGTGTCTTTTCCTCCACCTTGAGCAAATTTTGCGTCTCCACCGCCCGCTCCACCCAATATCTCAGCCACGGATTTGGCAATATTTCCGGCATTTTTGCTCTTTGATGCCTCATCTCCTGAATATGCTATTACTCGAATTGTTGGACCTGATTCGAAAATTCCAACATATACATAATTTGGATTATCCTTGACTAGTTTTTTGCCAAAGTTCATGTGGAAAAACTCGTCGTATTGTTTTGAATTTGTAAAACATGATTTTATTTTGTTTACATTAATTTCGATTTCATCTATTATTTCACTACTTGTTTGAGCTGCAACTTGTTCTAATAAAACAGGAATCTTTTCTCTTGCTTTTTGTTTTTCTTCTTCGCGTTGTTTGTCTTTGATCTCTTTTTGTTTTTCTTCTTGTATTCTTTTTGCGTTTTGAATCTCTTGTTGTTTTACATATTCTTTTGCAGTAGGACCTGAGACAAATTCCAATCTAACAACACCGTCTTGAATTCGTTTAGTCTTTGTTATTTTGATTAGTTCTACGTCTTTTGTCTTTTTGACATGTGTTCCACCACAAGCTTCAACATCAAAGTCTTCAATTGATACGATTCTAACTGACTTTACTGGAACTACACCTCCTTGGTAAATCTTAAATCCGTACTTTTGTTCTGCAGTTCCCCTATCATAGTTTTGTATAGTTACTGCCATGTCTTTTGCAACAATACTGTTTGCAGTATTTTCAATGTCTTGTACTTGCTTATCCGTTAGTGAAGAGTGATGAGTAATATCCAATCTTGCATGATCAGCTTCCTTGAATGCAGAGTGTTGCCATATCCAAGAACCTAGCACCCCCCTAGCTGAAGAGTTTAGAATGTGAGTACTGGTATGATTCTTTGTAATGTTTGATCTTCGAAGCGAATCTACTTTGCACTTTACTATCTCACCTTGTTTTGGAATTACTCCATCAATCTCATGAACTATAACTCCGCCGTGTTTGTTTACATCCACTACTTTTGAGCCTGCAATGGTTCCATAGTCTGGCTCTTGCCCTCCACCCCTTGCATAAAATGAAGTTCTATCAAGCACTACTGATTTATCAAAAACTTTGAGGACCTTTGCATCAAACTCCATTGGATCATCTTTGTAAAAGAGCATCTCCGTTTCTGGAAGGTCATCAAGTGGTAATTGCTCAATATCTTTTTTCTTGTCTGACTGGTGCAAATCAGATAGTTTTGCATAAAATGATGAGGGAATCTCTTGTATTACGTCAATTTCTCGTAGATACTCTGGTGTAATTCCATCTGATTCGTATAAAGTAATTAGCTCATCGACAGTTGGCTCTCTTCCTTTCCCTTTTAGACGTTCTGCCATCTTTCCCATTCTGACCTTTGATTCAACATATCTTTCTGATTCTAATTTCAAAATGGTCTTGACATCTTGCCTTTTTTCATCAAGCTCTGGGTATGTATCTCTGAGATAATCAACGTGCATGTCTACCAACTCATCGATATTCAGCTTGAGATTCATTCTGTCCATTGTTCCATTGATTCGTCTTAACATCATTCTTAGATTGTATCCTCCACCAACGTTACTTGGCAATGCCCCATCCGTAATTGCAAATATCAGAGTTCTAAGATGATCTGCAATCAGATACATTCCTTCAAGTGGTGTGATGATTCGATTAACTTGATCTTGTGTTAGTCCAGTTGCTTTTACTGCATTTCTTCTTACTTCTATCAAGTCATCATGAATCTCTAGATTCTTTGCAATTGCTGTAAAGTATTTTCGTAATATCTCAGAATCCGAATCGATTCCAATCTTTTCAAACAGATGATTAGTAATTGGTCCAAAGCAGCAGTCATATGCAGTAGGAGTTCCTTTTGTAATCCACGCAAATCGCTCAAGGCCTGCACCCATATCAATAATCTTTTGATCTAGTATGGTGTGTTTTCCCAACTCGCCTTGAAATTCAGTAAATACGGCATTTCCAAGCTCCAACCCCCTGACAAAATATTCTAGTGAAGAGCCAAAAGATCCACCACCTGCCCATACATCTTCAACAAAAACCACTTCTTCTTTTTTAATTCCAAACTGCTCTGTCAATAATCTAAAGTCTAAATCAACGCATTCGTCTTTCCAATATCCTTGTGAATTTGGAATACTGTGTTGCCCAATCATACAAAAGCTAGAAAAATGTCTTCCAGTTACTCCGACGTTTTCTAAATCCTTGAATCTCAAACATGTTTGTGGAACTACTAACGGATTTGCAGGAAACTCAAAGACTACTTTTGAACCCATTATTCTTTGAAAGTCGACAATTGATGCAATAGTAAAGTAGAGATCGTCTCGCCATCTACAAACAACTGGATATCTTGAAACTGACGTGTGGTTGTTTTTTACAAAAAATGATTCTACCTCTTTCCAGGCCTGTGTATAGTCAAATCTTTTTTTGGTTGGAGGATCTCCAATGAACGAATAAGTATCATCTGCATCATCAGGACATAATCCTCTTTGAGAATCCAGAGTCCAAAAATATCTTTTACACTTTAAGCATGATTTTCTAACAAATCCCTGTTCCGCGAATAACTTGACCTTATAGTATCTGTCTGGGTCAGATGAAAATTCCTTTAGGATTTCTTTTTTATCCAACGAAGAACTTCTATTTGTCCAATATTAAGAATTGTCGATTAATAATACATTAAATAAACTGGCAATATCCTGCAAATTATGTTCAAGAAAAAACCAGCGTTAAGAGAAGGGGTCCATGTTTTCTCTACTAAAAAAAATGGCGAATATTATGATTTTATCTTTGGAGTAGTTACTGGCATTGATGGCAGAAAAGTTGGCGTCAATGGAGTAATTGTAAATCCAGTAGGATTGAAAAATAAAATTGCTCAAGGAAAAGCAGGTGAACGTTCCTCCGAAATTTTGGAGCATCCAACGCCTGATAATGTGGTTTTAGCCTTAGTGTATAGGGTAGAACATGAAAATTATGCCGAGGTATTAGATCTCGATAAAGACAAGTGCGATTTAATTCCGCCAAAAGTTTATGCAATTTTAGATGGATGGATTCGCGAGACTCTACCTGAATTTATTAACAATGTATTGTCTTTGCCACCAGGTCCAGAAAGGGATGAATCTAAACGTGTATTGAAACATAGGATGGATACTTTAGTTGATAAAAATCTGAAACGAACTCTTTATTCTGTTTGTAGAAGTCTGAAAATTTTAAATTAGAAATTCTATTTTCAAGCATAACTCCACCATAGTTTTATATTATGCCCTAAGAAAATCTCGATACAATGGAATACGTTTATGCTGCTTTACTTCTTCACAAGCTACAAAAAGAAGTTAATGAGGCAAACATCAGCTCAGTTGTAAAAGCATCTGGCGCTGCAGTAAACGATGCTCAAGTAAAAGCATTAGTTGCAGCATTGGCTGATGTTAACATCGAAGAAGCAATCAAAGCCGCACCTGTAGCAGTAGCAGCAGCAGCCGCTCCGGCAGCCGCAGCAGCAGGTGAAGCAAAGAAAGAAGCACCAGTTGATACCAGTAAAAATGAAGAAGCCGCAATGGAAGGTCTATCTTCACTATTTGGATAAACAACTATTATTTTTTCAATTTAATTTTGATTTTTTATATCAATGTTAATTAACAATTATTTGTTTTTTGTATTGATTGGTTGATTTTTCAATTCCTGCTCATGTGTTTATCTACATTTTAGATCTCTTTGGAACAATGGCATTTGCAGTAACGGGAGCATTCAAAGCTATTGAAAATAAATCCGATATTGTCGGAGTTTTACTGCTAGCTACAATTACAGGCGTAGCAGGAGGCGTAATTCGAGATGTTGTAATGGGCCAGTTCCCAAACGCATTATCTGATCCGGCATATGTGACAATAACTGTAGCATCCGGTATTGCAATATTCTTTTTGTATACTCATCTTAAAAAACACTGGAATCTATTTTTGAAGTTTGATGCAATTGGACTAGGAGTATTTTCAATAATTGGCGCAACGTTTGCATACAATCTAGTTGGACTAAACTTTCTTGCAATAATGCTAGCAGGTGTACTTACCGCTGTAGGTGGTGGAATACTTCGAGATATATTTGTTACACAAGTTCCAATAGTTTTTGTAAAGGAGTTTTATGTCTCTGCAAGCTTTATTGGAATTTTAGTATTTTATTTTATGTTGTACTTTGGTGGAGAGTTGTATTCCGCAACAATTGTGGGACTGGTAATAACTACTACATTAAGATTAATTGCAATGAAGTATAATTGGAATCTTCCTAAAGTTAAGGGAATTTAAGATTAAGCTGGAGTATAGTTTTTGGCTTTTGATGCAAGGCCTTTTGCTTGACCCTCGGCCTTTTGCAAAATCTGCTCTTTTGTCTCGCTTGTCATAAATCCAGATTCTACTGATAGTGAGCGAGCATGTTGAGATGCCTTGCCAATAATCTGGTTAATGTTTTCTGGGGTAACATATGCTGCCTCAATTGATAGTGATACTGCTTCTTGGTGATATTGAGCAAATGCATTTCTAATTGCTTCTACATCAATTATCATCTCTTTTTCTGCATATTTGAGACCCTCCTCTAATGCAGTGTAAAGTGAAATTCCAGCTTCTACTGGTTTGATATCTAATTTACCTAACAACACTGCTAGTTTTTCATTAATGACTCCGCCCTTCTTTACTGGGGTTGAGTCTTTTGCAATCCAAATTGTACCTTGATCAATCTTTGTTGGGATTCCAGCCTCTTTGAATTCTGTAAGCATTGGACCTGGAGCAATTCCGGTGTTCTTTGCAGGTACGACAATATCCACACTTGCAATATCCCCACCTCTTGCTGCCATCATGATTTTGTTTTTGGCAAGTAATACGTTTAGTTTGAATGGTGACATGTTTGTAAATATGAAAAGGCACTGGCCCACTAGTTCGTCAGCTATTCCTTTGATTCCTGGAATGTCTGATTTTTCAAGTGCTTTTTGTGCAACTCTGTCTTTGACACAAACAAATTCTACTTGCCCTTTTAGTGCTTTTCTTAATGGTAATAGCTGCGATGCTCTAACTTTGTTTGTTTTTACTAATGCAACAACTTTGTATTTTTTTGGAATCTCTATCATTTGTTGATACATCTGAGTTTTTTTTGCTGGATACTTTGTTCTATTCTCATGCATGTTTCTTCTTGACCTCTTCTATCTGTTTAATTGGTTTTCCCATTGTGGTTTTGATGATAATTCTTTTCATGTTCTTATCTCCGTTTGGTAATTTCTTTTCAACTGCAGCAAGAACTGCATGTGCATTAATTGCCAAGTCTGCATCACTCATTGTCTCATCACCAATTTTACATGACATTGCCAGTGTTGCTCTTGCTCTGACTTTGATTGATGCTCTGAATCTTGTTAGAAATGATTCAATTGATGCGTTAAATGGAACTGGTGTTGGCATTTTACCTCTTGGACCTAATAATTGGCCCAATACTTTACCTACTACTGGCATGATTTGAGTATCTGCCAAAAAGAAATCATATTTGTTGATAAATTTTCTAGATGCTCTTTTGTTTGCTGCAAATCTGTCTAATTCATCAGAGCCGACAACTGCATCTGCTTTTGCTGCTTTTGCTTTTTGACCCATATCTCCTGTTGCCATAATGCAAACAGTTGACGGGGAGCTAGTCTTTGGTAGTTGAACTACTTCGTTTAATGCAAAGCCCTTTTTGACATCAATGTCTTTGAAGACTAGGATCATCTCGACAGACTGTGTAAACTTGCGTTGTTTACTGCCAGTCTTGGCCTCTTTGATCATATCTGCAAGCTTTGCCTCGGTAATCATTATGAAGAATTTCCGAGATTGCCTACTTAAAATCGTTTAGAGGAATGGGAATTAAGAATTCTATTTTATTTTAAAAAATTACACGTTTCTGTGCTAATTTATGAAATTAAGGGACAAAAATCCACATGAACTTACATTTATTAATTCACCATCATCCCTTTTTGAATAGATTGCAGAAGTTTGATGACCTTGATATGAAACTCTTAGCAGAATTGACAAAAGACGGTTCAATCTCAGTTCCTGAACTATCAAAAAAACTAGGAATCAATGCATCTGTTTTGTATAGTAGAATAAAGAGACTAGTAAAAAAGAAACTAATTAAAAAATTTACAATAATTGTAGATGAATCTCTTTTGGGAGTAGGAGTAAAGGCATCAATTGGAGTTAACCGCGATCCAAAACTCAAAGATGCTATTCATAAACAACTCTTGGCAACCCCTGAGGTTACATCAATTTCTGAAGTTACCGGCAGATTTGATATTATAATAAATGTCCAGACAAAAAATCTTGAGGTACTTCATTCTATAGTAATTGAGAAGCTAGGAAAAATCGATGGAATAATTAACACTGAAACTTTTGTAGAGTTACAAAAAACGGATAAAGATCCAGTTTATTCTACTGTATAATCTAGTTTAATTTTGCGTCCCACTTACCGGCGTTAATCTCGGCAGTGATTTCTTTTGGAGTCTTTCCTTCAACTTTGATTCCAAGTGAAGAGCAAGTTCCAATAATTGTTTTAGCTACAGACTTTAGTGAAGTTGCATATGATTTCTCTAGTTTTGTTTTTGCAACTTTTACTACAGAATCAATGGTGATGTCTCCTACCCAAGCAGTTCCAGCTGTACCGGTTCCTTTCTGAACTCCAGCCTCTTTTAGCAATAATGCTGCAGCTGATGGAATTCCAATTTCAATCTCCCACTTTTTAGTATCTGGAAAAACTGAAACTGTTACTGGAACTTTCATTCCCTCAAAATCTTTTGTCTTATCGTTAATTGCCTTGATGATCTCCATGATGTTTACTCCTAATGGGCCCAAAGCTGGACCTAGTGGTGGACCTGCAGATGCAGCTCCTCCTGTTACAAGTGAAGATATTTTTTGTGCGTCTACCATGTTTATCAGCTTATTATGAAAAATTTAATCCTTCCTAAGACTCGCTAGATAGTTTTAGGTAATTGGCGTCGACAGTTACTGGTAATTGATATGATGCATCAAGTAAAACTACTGTTGCTTCTTCTTTATCTACATCAATTCTTGTGATCGTGGCTTTCATTCCTTTGAATGGACCGCCTGTGATCTCAACTATATTATCTACTGTTAATTGTGAAACTGTGGATTTCTTGACCAAATATCCTTCAATATCTTTGAATTCTAATTCTCCTCTTAGCTGACCGCGAATATGTCTGATTCCTTCAACTGCCATGTATGCGTCACTTGGATTGATTGCCTCAATGACAACGTATCCCTTTAGATTATCAACTAGTAATACTGATTGAATATTCATTTTATTGTTACTTGCTTTAGCTTCTAGTAATCTCATTACCACTTTTTCTTGACCTCCAGTGGTTCTTATTGCAAAAAGGTGTGATTTTATTTCTTCAGACATTTTACCTACCAAACGTAATTACCGAAAAGACAAACTGAATTGTAAATCCAATGGCACCTACTCCTCCAATTCCTAATAATACTAATCTAAGATGTTGTTGATATTCATCTTTGTCTGGCTTTTTGGCCATCTTCATAGTATTTGCCATGTTTTTCAAAGTCTGCTTCGGGTTCATTGCCTGAAATTAATAAGGTGTCCTTATATCTCTTATCTCATGGAGCTGCTGGTAGCTTATCGTGATGACCCTGCTGGATACAATATGGCAAATTTTCTTTCTCAAGAAATGAAAAAAGAAGGTGATATTTATCACGGCAAATACTATGATTTACTAATCATTTCAACTCCTGCAATTTCAGCTGATTGGCTAGAAGAAAAATATGATTATGATGGATTTATTTTTCTATCAAAACATGCTGCAGAATCTGGAGTATTGGCACTTACTTGTCACAGCACTGGCAATTTCTCAGAAGCTAAGTTTGGTGGAAATAACAGACAGATTGCAGTACCACATCCATTTATCCAAAAAACATATCTTCAAACTTTATGGAAAAACAAATCTATTTTTTCTGATTTTCAAATTACTATAGAGGCAACCCATCATGGACCAACAGCATTATCAAAACCTACAATATTCATTGAAATTGGAACCACTGAAAAACAATGGACTGATGTAACGTTATGCAATTCAGTAGCTACACTAGTTCATCAAATGATGAGCAATCACATCAAAGCATCACCTACTGCTATCTGCTTTGGAGGAACTCATTATCCCGACAAATTTACAAATGAATTATTGGAAGGCAAGTATTCTCTTGGAACTGTTGTGCCAAAACATGCTTTAGATAATATCGACGAGAGTTTGTTTTCTGAAATTTTATTAAAAAACAAAATGGCAACAACTGCCTTGCTTGATTGGGGAGGAATGGGTCCAAACAAACAAAAAATTCTTGAACTACTAAAGACAACTAATCTTGAGGTTATCCGATTATGAGTATTGATAAAAAAATTTACAAAAAATTACTTGAAGTACCAAAGGGAAAAATTACAACATATGGCGAACTGGCAAAAGCAGTTGGTCTAAAAAATGGACAACGAGTAGTTGGAAAAATTATGAACAAGAATCCATATCCTGTAATTATTCCGTGTCATAGAGTTATCAAATCAGATGGAAAGATTGGGGGATATGCATATGGTGAAGAAATAAAATCAAACATGTTATCCAAAGAAGGAATAAAAATTCAAAATGGAAAGATTTTAGATTTGGAAAATTCTATCTATAAATTCTAGCTTCTTTTTGCTACAATTTCTTCCATCAATAATCTAAGATGTGCTTTGTTTCTTACAGTGTTTCCGCCTACCTTTTTGTATAATGCCCAAAATTCAGGATTTGTCAAGTCCTTTCTGTCTTTGGCAATTTTTAGTAATCTTCTAAGTGAGCGAACCTTTGCAACATAGACATCTTTTTTTCCCACTCTTGCACCCTTTCTACCTTTTTTGGAGCCTTGTGTTGTTCCTCTTTTGTGCTTTTGAGCTTTCTTCATTTGTGATCTGCCTTTTGAGGTTCCAACAATTGGTTTGATGGTAATTTTCTTTGCAGTAATTAAACTTCGAATATTTTGTCTAGTGATTGCATCAGCTACATCATCTAGATGATCTGAATCTAATCTAACTCTGTTAACTCCAACTCCTGTAACTCGTGCTACGAGTCTTTTTTTAGCTTTAAGATTTACTACCAACGGTTCTCACTCTTGCATTAAAAATTTTGAACTTGTTTTCAAGTGCTTTTACTAGAATCTCTTTTCTCTTTTTAGTACCTACACCATGTCCAAATCTTATTCCGTCTGTTTTTGGATTAAGATTTTCCAAGTCACTTAATTTGTAAACTAAATTATCTGTATATCCTGATGGGTGTAATCCTTTAGCAATTTTTGGTCCACCATATCCGACTTTGACAAGTCCTGGACGACCTCTACCACCTTTTAATTTTCTTTGATGATGATCAACTCCTTTTGGTTTTCTCCAATTGGTTTGTAATCTAACATAACGCCAGCTCTCTGGTCTGACAAAATCTGGATTATGACCTTTGATCTCTTCTCGTTTTGCTAGCTTCTCTTTATTGATCGGCATTAGATTGACTCTTGAAATTTTAAATAAATACGTTCCTAGATTAAAAAAGATCATCTTTTGGGAAAGAGATAATAAGGAAAATTGAGTCGGATCGAAATATCTCATGATCAAGCCTGGGATTCCTATGATAATTGCTGAGGGGTGCTATTACCTCTGATCGAAGTAGTAAGTACTCTCAAAGTTGACAAATTCTTATCTCAAATTCAGTCATTTGGAATTTCTCCCTCAAAGATACATCGAAATCTAAGCGTAGATGACCTAGTAAAAATTGCAGTAGAAAAAAAAGAAGGAGTAATCAATTCAACTGGTTCTCTTTCAGTTAATACTGGCAAGTACACTGGACGTTCCCCTGATGATAGATTCATCGTTTATGATGATAAGACTCACAATACAGTAGACTGGGGTAAGGTAAATCACCAATTCCCATCTGGCAAATTTGAGAAATTACTTGAGAAGATGAAGTCTTTTGTAAACAACAAGGAGCTATATGTCTTTGATGGATTTGTAGGAGCTGATAAAGACAATCGTTTACCAATTAGAGTGATAAATGATCATGTATGGCAAAGTCTCTTTGCACGAAATTTGTTTATTCGACCAACCAATGAGGAGCTAGAAAATCATAATCCTGAATTTACTATTTTATGTATCAATAACTTTGAGGCAGTTCCATCAGTAGATGGCACTGAATCTAATGTTTTCATTATAATTGATTTGACTAGAAAAGTTGTCTTGATTGGCGGAACACAATATGCAGGTGAGATGAAAAAATCAATGTTTTCTGTAATGAATTTCCTCTTACCTGAAAAAGGAGTTTTCCCAATGCATTGCTCTGCAAATATTGGCAAAGATAATGACACTGCATTGTTCTTTGGATTATCTGGTACTGGAAAGACAACATTGTCAGCTGATCCAAACAGAAAATTAATTGGTGATGACGAGCATGGTTGGTCTGATAACGGGACATTTAATTTCGAAGGAGGATGTTATGCAAAATGTATCAACCTAAGTCAAGAGGCAGAACCTGAAATCTGGAATGCGATTAGGCCAGGTGCTGTTTTAGAAAATGTTGTATTAAATAACAATCAACCAGATTACGACGATAATCTCTTAACTGAAAATACTCGAGTTGCATATCCACTTGATTACATTCCAGGTGCAGTTATCCCAAGTGTAGGTGGCCATCCAAAAGTAATTGTATTTTTAACAGCTGATGCATTGGGAGTTTTACCACCAATCTCCAGACTTACAAAAGAGGGAGCAATGTATCACTTTATGTCTGGTTATACAAGCAAGTTGGCAGGAACTGAACGAGGAATAAAGGAGCCAAAATCCGTATTTTCTGAGTGCTTTGGAGCTCCATTCATGCCCAGACCAGCTGCAGTATATGCTAAGGTATTGGGTGAAAAAATTACCAAACACAATACCGTCGTTTATCTAGTAAATACTGGATGGTCTGGTGGTCCATATGGTGTAGGAAAAAGAATCAAGATAAAATACAGTAGAGCAATGGTAACTGCGGCAATTAACGGTTCACTAAATATTGTAAAATACAAACATGATGATTTGTTTAATTTAGATATTCCAACTGAAGTGCCAGACGTTCCTTCAGATATTTTGGATCCAAAAAATACTTGGACTGATAAAGACTCTTACGACCTTTCTGCTAAAAAATTAGCTCAGATGTTTGTTGAGAACTTTAAAAAATTCCAAAATGTTGCACCTGAAATTATTTCAGCAGGTCCTATTTATCACGCTTAGCTGATTTTATTTTTACAGCCCCTATAATTCCTATTATTGCTACAATTCCAAAAATTATTGCTATCTGTCTTTGCGGAATCTCCGGTATTTCAAAACCGTCTAGAGTTTCATCAACTGAATCTGCAATGATGATGCTGTATGCATCTAATGTCTGGTCATTTGATTTGATTTTTGCATCTATCCAATATTCTCCGTTTTGATTGATCTTAATTTTTGCATCCTTGTTTGGAGTAGCAGTGATTACATCTGTTATCTCGGTATTGCTTTTTGTCACTGAAATCTTTGCAAAATTCCAGTCTTGGTCATTAATTGTAAAGTACAATGAATTATCCTTTTGAATCACATCAATTGATGCTTTAGTATAGTGTATTTGTATTGGAACTGTGTATTTTATTTTATCATGATTGATGAGAATTTTTTCTTGAAAGGTTCCATAGTTTTCCCCAGAAATTTTAATTTTAATTGTTAATGTATTTTCTTGCAATAAATCTTCAACTTGAATAAATTCAGGACCCTCAAATGTTACATCAAGATTATCCAAAGTTCCATCAAGCAGTTTTAATTTTAATTGCTTTTCTGCCATTTTATTGTCTGATGATAAATTAACTACAAAGTTTGGTGGAGTGATGATTAGATTTGCATCAAATGCCTTTCCAAGATTTAGCCTACCTGAACCCGTATCACTTAATGAAAACTCGGAGCCATATGCGTCTAATACCCTCTCAGACGTGGTCATGAGTAGTGATTTTATCTCATTATTTGTCATGGTGGGATACTTTTCTAGTAACAGAGCAACTGAACCGCTCACATGCGGTGCAGCAAAACTAGTTCCACTAGTAAAATTGTACCCGCCGTTTGTTTGAGTTGTGTTGATGTATGCTCCTGGCGCTACCAAGTCTGGTTTTATGTAAAATGGTGAAACAGGACCCCTTGAGCTAAAATGCGCAACAAAGTCAGGATTGTAAAACAAATGTAAGCTAGCTTTACTTTCACCTAGTTCTTTAATCTCCAGTCCTTCCTTTCTGTCAATTGATACCACTGGAATTTGCGGCTTGTAGTTTGGCTCTATGAATTCATGAACTAATTGACCAAGAAAAATTCCAGGTTGATTATTGTAAACGATCATTGCCTTTGCACCAGCATTTGCTGCATTTTTTTCTTTAATTGAAAAATACAACATCTCACCTTCTACATCACTTCCTCTTTCTACAAGTAATATTACATCAGTTGCATTGATCTTTTTTAATTCTGCTTCTTTTCCATATCCTCCAAAAACAATTTTTCCAGTAACTGGTTTGTCAAGTTTTGTAGAACCTGTCATTGGAATTACTGTATATGGTTTTTCATTTACCTCTAGTGTCGCAATAAGACTAGATGTCAAGTTGTTGTATGTTGCTCCAACTGTAATGGAGCCTGGATTTTTTCCTGGACTGCCAATAGTCTGAGGAATCGGTCCATCATTTCCAGCTGCTGTAATTACAATAATTCCTTTTTGCAGTGCATTGTCTACTGCTTTATCGATATTGGAGTTTGTCTTGTTTACGCCAAGACTTATGTTGATAATGTCAGCACCATCCTCAATTGATTTATTGATTGCCTTGATTATCAAATCAGATGATACTCCCTCACCGTCTTCTGAAACTTTGTAAGATAGAATTTTTGCTTTGGGTGCAACTCCTTTTAGAATTCCATCAGCTGCAATTACTCCTGCAACTTGAGTACCGTGACCGTTAGTATCAAGTGGTGGTTCGCCTTCGTTTATGAAATTATATCCGCCCACTACTTTACCATCCGGCCCAAAGCCAAAAAGATCTGGATGATTATAATCAACTCCTGTATCAATTACTGCGATTTTAATTCCTGTTCCGTCAAACCCTTCCATTCTTGGAATATTTACTCCAATAAATGGAACACTTTGCTCAAGGTATGTGTTGATATTATCATTAGGTAATAATTGAAAAATAATTAAAGATGAAAAAATTACTACTATACTTGCAAAAACTGCCCACAGCTTCATAATTTTATGATATTTTTAGCAAGTAAAAACCAATTGTCTACTAAAGCAATAAATTGAATAAATATTGCATAACTTCTATGGGAAAATACACACTTCCACAAATGCCATATGCTTATGATGCATTAGAACCTCACATTGATGCAAAAACAATGGAGATTCATCACACAAAACATCACCAAGCATACACCGACAAACTAAACGCTGCACTAGAAAGTTGTCCGGCTGATATACAAAGTAAAGATATCTTAGATATCTTGTCTAATATCAACCAAGTACCAGAAGCACAACGTGGTGCCGTTAATTTCAACGGTGGTGGTTATGATAACCATAAGCTATTTTGGAACAACATGAAACCAAATGGAGGCGGCGAACCTGGAGGAGCAATTGCAGATGCAATCAACAGCTCTTTTGGAAACTTTGCAGCCTTTAAGGAGAAATTCTCATCCACTACTGCAGTAATTCAAGGAAGTGGTTGGGGATGGTTAGTATACAATCCTTCGACAAAGAAGGTAGAGTACAAATCTATGCCAAACCAAACTAGTCCAAGAACAGAAGGATTAGTTCCATTATTGGGCTGCGATGTTTGGGAACATGCATACTATCTGAAATATCAAAACAAACGACCAGATTACATTTCATCATGGTGGAATGTAGTTAATTGGGACGAAGTAGAAAGCAGATACTCCAAAGTAAAATAAAGTTCTATCTTTATTTTTTTTATTATCTCTATTTTTGAATTTGATTTATTTTTTAGAGTAATTTCCATGAATGAATTTATAACCATCTCAGGGTTGTTTGTTGTAAATGAGTGAAGAACAGGCTCAACACTTGATGCAGCAACTCCAAATGCTTGAGACTTACTATGGGGATTTATCACAACGTGAAGCTACACTTGTTAATGTTTTACGAGAGGCAGTATCTGCAATTGAATCAATCAAAGCACTTCGTGAAAAGCCAGATTCTGATAGTTTAGTACCAATTGGAATGGGAACTTATGTTCAGACAAAAATCTCATCAGCCAATAAAATAATTTTGAATGTGGGGGCTGGAATTGCTATGGAAAAAACTTATGATTCTTCAATAAATTATCTTGAAGCAAGAATAAAGGAAATTGAAGTTGCTATACAAGACACTACTGCGCGAAAACAAGATGCAATGGCAAGATTGGAACAAGGTAAAGAACAAATGAATCAACTCATGCAACAAACATCAGAAGATCTTTCAGGATAAAATAATGTTTGATAAACTTCGTAATGCATTTTCAAATGCAGCGAAAAGTCTTGGGGAAAAAGAATTAAACGATAAAGACATTGAAGAAATTCTTTACGAATTAGAAATCTCTCTTATGGAATCTGACGTTGCAAGCGAAGTCATTGATACAATAAAGTCAGATTTGAAAACTCAATTACTGGGATCTAAAGTAGACAAAAAAGAGATTGAAAAATTTGTCAAAGACAACTTGATCTCAAACATATCGTCTTTATTTGATGCTGCAGGTACTGTTGATCTCTTTGAATTGATTAATGAAAAAAAGAAAACGGTTCAGCCATTTTTGATTTTATTTGTAGGGATTAACGGAACTGGAAAAACTACCTCGTTAGCTAAAGTAGCCTATATGTTGCAACAAGCAAAGTATTCTGTAGTAGTAGCTGCAGCTGATACATTTAGAGCAGGAGCAATTGAGCAGTTACGTGAACATACTAATCGTTTGAATCTAAAACTAGTTGCACAAAATTACAATTCTGATCCAGCTGCAGTTGCACGCGATGCGGTCCTTTATGCAAAATCTCACAAGATGGATTGTGTGCTAATTGATACAGCAGGTAGAATGCAAACAAGCAAAAATTTAATGGAGCAGATTGCAAAAATTACCAAAGTAGTAAATCCTGATTTTAAAATTTTTGTAGGTGATTCTCTTGCTGGAAATGATACTGTAAACCAAGCTAGAGAATTTTTTGAGCACGTCAAATTCAATGGTTCCATTCTCACAAAAAGTGATGCTGATGCACGTGGTGGAGCTGCACTTTCTATTGTTAAAATCACATCTACTCCAGTGTTATACCTTGGAGTTGGACAGGAATATTCTGATCTCAAACCGTTTGACAAAGAAATATTTCTAGAAACTGTATTTGGTTCTCTATCTGGCGTAGATAGAAAAGAATCTCCAAAATCAGAATCAATTGAACCAATCTCTGAATCAAAATCAGAATTAACTGAGGAAATAAAACCAGAATCAATCTCTGAATCAAAATCAGAATTAACTGAGGAAATAAAACCAGAATCAATCTCTGAATCAAAATCAGAACCAATTCCAGAACCGACATTAAAACCAGTTCAAGTAACAAAACCAGAACCTAAACTAGAATCAAAACAAATTGAACCAGATGATCCGTTTGAAGGAATTACAGATAAAGACATTTCAAAATATTCGGATCTGTATGATATTGCTCCACCAGAAAATGATAATGAGGCAATCAAGCTTGGCAATGCAATTCGTCAGTGGATTAAGCAGGGACGACCAAAACCTGGGGAAGAAAAGAAACAAGAATCAAATCAAGAAGAGACAGATTCCAAACACAAACAAGATAAAGAAGAAGAAAAGTCTAAAAAGAAAAGAGGTGTATTTGGATTCTTTAAGAAATGAAACTCAAAACTAAAAATTTACTCACTTTGGCAGAACTGTCACCTAAGGAATTTGCCGCACTAATTGATTACTCAATTGTTCTAAAAAAAGAATTAAAAAAAGGAAATAAACCGTTGCTAAAAAACAAAACACTTGCAATGATTTTTCAAAAACCGTCAACTCGAACGCGAGTAAGCTTTGAGACAGGAATGTTTCAACTTGGTGGACATGCCATTAACCTCTCATCACAAGACATGCAGTTATCCCGAGGTGAAACAATAGAAGATACCGCAAAGACATTGTCTAGATATGTAGATTGTATCATGGCACGAGTCTATGATCATAATTTACTTGAAAAATTATCTGACTCTTCTAGTGTTCCTGTCATTAATGGATTATCTGATTCATTTCATCCATGTCAGATTCTAGCTGACTTTATGACAGTAAAAGAGAAGAAAGGAAAATTCAAGGGACTTAAGATTGCTTGGATCGGGGATGGAAACAATGTATGCAACTCTATGATTTATGGATGTGCACTATCTGGTGCAAAGATGTCTATTGCAACACCCAAAGGATTTGAACCAGACAAATCAGTACTGAAAGAATCTGCAAAGTCAGTTGAGATAGATCTAACAACTGATCCAATAAAGGCAATCAAAGATGCTGATGTGGTAGTTACTGATACCTACACTTCAATTCATAACAACGATCAAAAACGAATCAAAAAGTTTCTTCCAAAATATCAGGTCAACGATTCATTGATGAAACATGCCAATAGTGATGCAATCTTTATGCATTGTCTTCCAGCAAAACGAGATTATGAAGTTACATCATCAGTAATTGATGGACATCAATCAGTTGTATGGGATGAGGCAGAAAATAGGCTTCATACTCAAAAGGCTTTACTTGCTTCAATAATTCGCGCTTAACGTATATAAGAGCAGTTTCAAACTCGTGTTCTATAGATGGCCTATTCAAACATCCTCAGAAGACTACGAGAGGAAAAAACTAATTATAAAAAACGTTCAACTCTACTGATAGGTAAGCATGATTTTATCACTGTAAATATTACTAATGAAAATACTCAAGTTCAAATTGTTAAGCCTGGCATGACTGGCGATAAGGTAATCGCTTCTGCTCACTCTAATTATTTGCTAAAAAAAGGTTGGAAGGGCTCAAGAAAGAGTATTCCTGCTGCATATCTTACTGGCTATCTTGCTGGAAAGAAAGCAATGGGAAAGGGAGCAAAAGATGCAGTACTTTACACTGGTACTAGAAAATATACACAAAGAATGGCAGCTGCATTAAAAGGAGTTGTTGATGCAGGACTTAAAGTTCCAGCAGGTGCAGAAACTTTTCCACCAGAAGAGAGAATCAACGGAGAACATCTTACAGTAAAAAATGATACTTCAAAAATTAAATCTGCTATTGATAGCGAGGTCAAGTAAAAATGAGTCAAACTGCACAAACTAAACCTGGTGGAAGAGGTGGACCTGGTGGAAGAGGTGGACCTGGTGGAAGAGGTGGACAAAAAGTTTACGGCGGTGGAAAACCAAGCAATGGACAATCTAGAAGACCAAGAAGAGAAGAAGAAGAAGAGATTTGGGTTCCAAAAACAATTTTAGGAAAAAAAGTTGCATCAGGTGAAATTAATTCTATTGAAGAAATTATTCAAGACGGTTTAAGAATTCAAGAAGCAGGTATTATCAAAAAATTACTTCCTGATTTGAAAAGTGAAGTAATTGATGTTGGCATTATTCAAAAGATGACATCAAACGGTCAATCAACAAGATTCAAAGCTATTGTTGCAACAGGAAATCAAAACGGTTACCTTGGTATCGGTCAAGGAAAATCAAAACAGATGAGAATTGCAATTGAAAAAGCAACAAATCAAGCACTACTCAATGTAAGTCCAATCAAACTGGGATGTGGCAGTTGGGAATGTAGATGTGACGAAAAACATTCTGTTCCATTTAAGATTAGAGGAAAAGGTGGAAGTGTTACAATTGAAATTATTCCAGCACCACGTGGATTAGGGTTGGTTGCTGGCGGTAAAATTAAACGATTACTAGAGTTGGCAGGTCTTAAAGACGCATGGACAACTGCAAAGGGTTCTACTCCAACAATGAACTCTACTTCAAAAGCTATTCTGGACTGCTTAAAGCAGACATTTAGTCAGGGTTGATATTAAATGGGTAGTGCATATCTTGTAGTTCGAATTAAAGGTCAAGCAGACTGTCCATATTGGGCAACAACTACAATGACATTGCTAAAATTAGATAAAAAATATCGTGCAACTATCTTACCTGCAAAAGACAACACATTAGGAATGTTAAACAAAGTAAAACACTATGTTACATGGATTGAAATTGACGCATCTTTGGCAAAAGAGCTTATTGATAAAAAAGCAAGAAAAGAAGGTTATAAGAAAATTACAGTAGCAGATCTTAAAGAATTAGGTTTTGAAAGTTCTGATGCACTTGGTGCAGCACTTGCAGAAGGAAAAGCAACTCTGTCTAAATTAAAACCACTAAAACCTTGGTTTGCATTATCTCCGCCAAGATTTGGTTTCAAGAAAAGTACAAAAAAGATGTATGGACAAAAAGGTGTCTTGGGACACAACAACGATCTTCCAAAATTAGTGAGGAACATGATGTAACATGGCAACAAGATTACGAAAGACAAGAAAACTAAGAGGTGGACGTCACATGGGTTGGGGACAAGTAGGTCAGCACCGTGCAAGTGGTCACAAAGGTGGACTAGGAATTGCTGGATTACACAAATATCATTTTAGTACTTTGCTAAAAGAGGTTCCAGATCATTTTGGACACGATTCTACTCACCCACCTCATCCAATCATCACGAGAAAATGGGCAAGTGTCCGTGATCTCGATGATCTATTCGCAAAATTTGGTAAAGAAGAAGGAGGAAAAAAAGTCATAGACCTTGAAGCAGCAGGTTATGACAAACTCCTAGGCGGCGGTAAAATATCTAACGCATACACCGTCAAAATAGCCAGATTTACTGCATCTGCAGAAGAGAAAGTAAAATCTGCAGGAGGAGAGGTGTTATCTGAGAATGGCTGAAGGTACAGTAACTAGTCTTATTAGAAAAGTTGTTTTCAAGGCTGAACCATATATTCCACAAGTCCCAAAACCGAAAAAAAAGATTCCGTTACAAACTAGATTACTTTGGTGTGGTGTTGCATTATTAATTTACATGGTAATGGGTCAGACTCCTTTGTTTGGAGCAACTGCACCAGAATTTGATTTTCTACAATTTGCCAGAGTTATTTTTGCATCACAACAAGGAACACTAGTTGAGCTAGGAATTGGACCTATAGTTACCGCAGGTTTGTTGATGCAATTGCTTAGGGGTTCTGATATTCTAAAATTTGATTTTAAAAAACCAGAAGAGCGAGGAATATTTCAAACTGCAACAAAACTTGTAACATATGTTGTGATTGTAGCTGAATCTATAGTATATGCAATGGCAGTTTATGGTCCGGGTGTTCCAGAACCATACGTTTTGTATGTGATGATTGGGCAATTGATGGCAGCATCAATTATCATCATGTTCTTAGACGAACTTATTCAGAAGGGATGGGGTATTGGAAGTGGAATTAGTTTATTCATTATGGCAGGTGTAGCTCAACAAATCTTATGGAGTCTGTTCAGTCCTCTCCCAGCTGGCGATGGAGGAACTATCGGTATACTCCCATACGTTGGTCAATCAATTATGAATGGGGATTTATCTAATGTATTTTTCCGTGCAAATCAACTTCCAAGTATCTTTGGAATATTTTTGACAGCAGGGGTTCTTTTGATTCTGGTCTTTACCCAAGGCATGAAAATTGAAATTCCAATTGTATCTACAAAATATAGAGGATTTTCAGCTGTTTATCCGATTAAACTAATGTATGTATCAAACATTCCAGTAATTTTAGCATCTGCCCTTACTGCAAACGCAGTATTTCTTGGTCAGATGTTCTGGGCAAACTTTAACCCGCGAAACAATAATGCGTTTATGAATTTTGTAGCACAGTTTGATCCTACCAGTCCATCTACGCCTATAGGGGGAATTATCTACTACATAACTCCGCCAAGAGGATTAGAAGTTGCAGTTTTGGATCCAACAAGAGCTGTAGGGTACATCTTGTTTATGGTTGGAATTGTCGTTGTGTTTGGTAGATTATGGGTTGAGCTTGGCGGTCTTTCATCAAAGACTGCAGCTCAAAACTTACTTGATGCTGATGTGCAAATTCCAGGATTTAGAAGATCAAATGCACCAGTAGAGGCATTACTTGCAAAGTATATTCCATCTGTTACAATTATTGGTTCAATAATTTTGGGTTTGTTGGCAGGAGTATCTGATGTTCTTGGAGTCTTCGGTTCTGGAATTGGAATTTTACTTATGGTAGATATTCTCATCAACTATTACACTCAATTAGTACGAGAACAAGTCGAAGTTGTAATGCCACGTCTAGGTGCTTTACTTGGTAGAAAGTAGAAAAGTCGTAGTGGTAGGGATACCTGGCGTAGGAAAAACTTCTTTATTGCAAAAAATTGTTGAGATTTTACAAAAAAATAACAAAAGTGTAAGTGTTCATAGCTTTGGAAGCATAATGTTTGATGTTGCAAAAGCAAATGGCGTAACTGATAGAGACGAGCTAAGAAAACTACCACTATCACAACAAAAAAATTTGCAAAAAATAGCTGCAGAAAAACTTGCAGTACTAAATGAAGATATTGTAATTATTGATACTCATGCTTTTATTAATTCTCCAGAGGGATATTATCCTGGATTGCCAGAACATGTTTTACATATTCTCAAACCATCTAATTTTGTATCCGTCTCTGCAAAACCTGAAGAAATCTATAATCGAAGAATGAAAGATATTACTAGAACTAGAGATAATATCTCAATTGACAATATTAAAAAGGAATTAGACGTTCAATCTGGTATGATATCTGCTTGCGCTGTAATCTCAGGCTCACCAGTAAAACACGTGCTTAACAGAGAAGGAATGATAGACGAAGTTGCAGAAAAAATAATCAGGACAATAGGATTGTAAAATGGCTTTAGATTCTGTTTTATTATTTTTGAATTCCATATTTCTTCAAGAAGGTGGCGGCATGTTTGATTTTCTTGGTGGAGGTCATGGTGCATTGGGAAGCGATGATCCCATTATCAAAGGATTGATTTTATCAGCATTTTGTGTTGCTGGATTTGGAATTATTCTGAATATCTTTAATGCTGCAGTTAGAAAAAAGATGGTTGATCAAACTAAACTAAAACGAATTATGAAAGAAACACGTGCTTGGCAAAAAGAGAGAATGGCAGCAATGCGTTCAAAAGATCAAGCAAAAATTAACGAACTAAGTAAAAAATCATCTTACATGAACAAAATGTCAATGGAGATGATGCAGATGAACATGAGACCAATGATGATCACATTTGTTCCATTAATTTTGATATTTTACCTAGTACTTCCAGTTCTATTCTCACACATTGTTGCATTATCTCCAATACCACTAAATGTTATACCTGGAGAATTTTTTCAGCTTACATGTACTGCTGAACAAGCAGCAGATATAGAAAACATATGTACTAAAGAAAACGCTTTGTATCTTTGGGCTTGGTATTTTCTTTCATCAATTGCTTTTAGTGGCATTATTATGAAACTAACAAAAACATCAATGGATCTCAGTTGACCAAATCAATTGTAATATCTGGTCCTCCAGCAGTTGGAAAGACAACTGTTGCTAAAGGACTAGCCAATGAATTCAAATTAACATATCTTAGCGGTGGTGATATTCTAAAAGAGATGGCAAAAGAAGAAGGTTTTGATGCAGTTGGTGATGATTGGTGGGATACAGAAAATGGAATGAAGTTTCTCAGTCAAAGAGAGAATAATTCTGAATTTGATAAGAAAGTTGATGATAAACTAATCCAACTTTTCAAGAAGGGTGGGATGGTAATTACAAGCTATACTTTACCGTGGTTAGTTGATGATGGCATTAAAATCTGGTTGTCAGGCTCACATGACAGCAGCTCACAAAGAATGCAAACTAGGGATAACATGACTTCCAAGGAAGCATATGAGATTACAAAGCTAAGGTATGACAAAAATCGTGCATTGTATAAGAAATTATATGATTTTGATTTTGGAAACGATATCTCTGTATTTGATAAAATTATTGACACTGATAATCTTAATGCTACTCAAGTAATTAATATTGCAAAAGAAACTGTAAGGGAATTATTATGACTCTAAAGCAACTAGAAAACTTGGTTGTAATTGATCAGGATATTACTGATGATGCATATGGGACATATTATGATAAAAGAACTTTAGAACAATTACTTGATTATGGTTTAATAATTTTAGATAAACCGCCAGGACCTACTAGTCATGAAACTGTTGCATGGACTAAACGAATTCTAAAAATTCCAAAGATTGGTCACAGTGGTACTCTTGATCCTCAGGTTTCTGGAGTTTTACCTTTGGGACTTGGGGAAGCAACAAAAGCACTAGGTGTTTTGCTTTATGGACCAAAGGAATATCATGCTCTAGGACGATTTCATTCTCTACCATCAAAACAAAAACTAGATGAAGTTCTTGAAATGTTCCGTGGAGAAATTTTCCAAAAACCTCCACAACGTTCAGCAGTTCTAAGACAAACAAGAACTAGAACAATTTACGAATTAGAAGTACTAGAGCAAAAAGAAAGATTACTCTTAACACGAATTCTATGTGAAGCAGGAACATACATTAGAAAACTCTATTATGATATCGGAGAAATTTTAGGCCCCGGTGCTACCATGATTGAGCTACGAAGAACAAAAGTTGATCAATTCCATGAAGCAGATGGCCTTGTGACATTACATGAACTTGCAAATGCTTATGCCATTTGGGAAGAAAAAAAAGATGAAACAAAACTAATGTCAATGATCAAGCCCATTGAATATGCATTAAGTGAACTCAGATCTGTTGTAATTCGTGACTCTGCAGTTGATGCATTATGTCATGGTGCACAACTAGCAATGCCTGGAATATTGCAAATTTCTCCAAATTTGAGAAAGGGGGACATTGTTGCAATTTACACACAAAAGGGAGAAGCAGTAGCTTTAGCAGAATCGCTGATGTCCGAAGAAGAGATACGTGATGCAACAAAAGGATATGCCTTTGAAACAAAACGAATTATCATGGCTCCTAACATATATCCAAAAAAATGGAGATCAAAATCCGTTCCAAAGGATTAAAAAATCAAATAAAAAACTTAATCATAATTGTTAGCAAAAAGTCTTGTAATTTTTATCAGCGTTGGTGTCGTAGCTGGTCTTTCATTTGGATTTTATTTACTTGAAATAAAAAGTACCAATCAACTAGTGTATGTGGATGGTTCTTCACTTTCTTTGGTTACTGAAAAATCTGATTTTAAGCGAGGTGAAGAAATAAAAATTACTTTAATAAACTCTGGAACAAATCCACTAACTTTTTCAGATACGTCTTATGGTTTGAAGATTAGTGGCTTATTTGGTATTGTGAAATATTCTCCTCCTTCATCTCCAGTAATTTCAACATTAAACCCAGGAGAAAAAATTGAATTCTTTTGGGATCAAATGAAAAATGATGGTCTTCCAGTAATTGAAGGTCTTTACAAAATTAATGCAGATGGAATTGATTCTATGGGAATTAAAATAGAAAAATCAATTACAGTTAACATTTGGAAGTAATTTTTTGTAATTTTAAGTAACACAATATATAATCAAATTTTCCCAAACAAATCTGTCGTAAGACATGTGCCGGGGTCGCCTAGCCTGGTAGGGCGCGCGCCTGGAAATAATTAACCATAAAGCGCGTTCTCGCAAGGGAACGGGAGTTCAAATCTCCCTCCCGGCGCCATCAATTTGTTTTAAAATTAAATTATCTGAATTAAAATACAGTTTAGTTATTATGTAAAAGGCATGCCACAACCAAAAAATTATGGTCATATATAGATAAAAAAATAACTTTTTGATTATGGTTTTGAACATACTCCAAAATATATCCAAAAATTATGGAGACTGCAAATGACTCCTGGACAGATGGATGCAAGAAAAAGAAAAATGGCACAAACCATTGAAAATCCACCAAATTATCTGAGTGAGAATGCCATTTCTGATAAAAAGAAATGGAAGAATCTTAAGAATGATGGATTACCACGATACTAATTATTTTAGATTATTTTTCTTATTTTATGATGCTTCGTTATTTCTATATGCAATTAAAAATCCTAAACCACCACATACAACTCCGATTGCAAGAAAAGCAATAAACCCTCCAATTGGTTCAATAAATGAATCCATGATTGCTGGATATTTTGGACCAAGTTTTCCTTCAGTAAAAATTGAAAGCAATCCTGTTCCTGCCAACCCTGCGTATGTCATAATCATCATTGCACCTGCACCGCCTACATTCATTCCGACAAGATGTATTCCGGCTAGTATGTTTGATTTTTTTGTAAATTTCTTTCCCAAAGTAATTTCAAGATGACTGTAAAATAATGCAGTAACTGCAACTGCAACTATTATTATTAAATGAAATATTATTCCTAAAAAGAACCATTTTGCAGTTCCATCAAATGATAGTGACAAGTATTGAATTATGTTAATTTGACTGTTCATCATTTGTATTGTAACAATTACTAATGCCATAACTGTGATTAATGCACCTTGAATTATTGCTGCAATTATGAATCTGTCAACCCATCTGAGTTTCATGTTTTGCATCTGTCTATTCTTGTATTGTCTTTAATTTATACCTCAAAGTTGTATTATTTTACTACTTGGCCAATTCCTGAGATGAATCAAACATCTTTTTGAAATTTTGATAACTGTCTGACTATATCGCTGGTAGTAATTATTCCAATTATCTTGTTGTTTTCAGATACTGCCAGTTTTCGAATTTTTTTTGCAGCCATTTGTTTTGCAGCTTCTAAAACTGATTTGTTTGGACTTATTATCTCTAAAGGAAATGATGCTACCTTCTCTACTGGCGTGTCTAATGGATATTTGTTTGCTGCAACTTTAATTGCAAAATCTCTATCTGTGATTATCCCCATGGCGTCTGCATCTTTTTTTACAAAAACTGAACCTATTCCCTGCTCCATCATTTTTGAAATTTGATATATTGTCGTAGATTGTGGTGCAATAATCAATTCTTTTGCCATTATCTCTTTGACAAGAATTTGCGATAGTTTATTTTCTAAATTGCTGTCTGTTGTTTCTTTATTTTTCTTTGTTCCAAAAAATCCCATCTTATCACTTTCTTTAACAAAAACTTAAAGATTTCGAAATTTTATCTGTTCTTATTTGCTTAAAATCATTAATTTTAACAATTCACGCTGAGCTGCTTAGTAGAAGTTTTTGATAATTTCTAAATGATTTTTATTTCTTGTACCATGGTCTTGTCTCTAACCAATCTATTTCTACAATCATTTGTTCTACTTTTTTTACGATTGCTATTACTGATCTGTATTGTTCATACATCTCAATCTCTTCTTCTTTTGATAACACATTGGCTTCTGCATCATCAAAGAATTTGGTTTCTTTATTGAGATGATCAAATAGAAATATCGAATATGTTCGTAGATACCTGGCAACTGGCTCTCTTGCATCTTCTCCACCTTTCCATTTTTTCAAATACTCTGAAATTTTTCTTGCAATATTCCGTCCAAATTCATGCTCTATCATGAATTTTCGAATTTCCTCTTTTAGATTATCATAGCTTGCAACACATGGAAAATACGAGTCTTCCTCTCTTGAATGGTGGATTGTGTCTACAAATTCTGATATTACAACTGTGATCTTTTCAAGGTCTGAGAATGGAATTTCCTCTCCATCATATAGCTCTTTTGCACATTTTGCAACTATTTTTTCTAAACGTCTAACTTGATCATGATCTGCTCGTAGTTGATTTGTTGCACTCATAATGCTTTAGTGTTTTCTTCTTTATTTTAGTTATTTCGATCACTGCTAAATTCTATAACGCCATTTTTTCAATTATTTTGCTAAATCTCCACGGACCACACTGTGCATCTGAACTCTCACTTTGAAACAATCCTTTTTTGCTTAAGTGATTAACAATATGTGCTGAAAATGGTAATGCCCCTGTAGCACCTGGAGAATTATAGTTCAAAATATGAAAAGACATAGAATCTTCTTCTAAAATCACATCTGGGATAAACTGACCCTTCTCATTAATTACTGATGATCTAATTCCTGCAGTTCCTTTTTCTGTTATTTTTTCCACATCAATTTTTGGCAAGAATCGTCTAACCCTGTTTATCATTTTTGATTTTGACATCGAAGATTGAATTTCATTTATTGCAAGTTCTTGAAACTGTTTATCAAAAATTGCTTTTCTTGCGCCCGAGTTTAACATCTCTAATAATTTTGGAATAAACTCCTTGATGTTCTCTACCTTGTCATACCCATAGGGACTAAACACTGGTACTGCATTAGGTCCAATCTCGCAACTCCCATCGACTCTGATAATCCAATGTGGATCTAAAAATGGATAATCTGGATATTCTGGTACTGAGTACACGCTTGTTTTTGTCAAGTTACTATATTCTTTTGGTGCCTTCCAATATTCCCCTCTAAAGTGTACATCTGTGAATTTCTCTGCAATATCCATTTTGTGTGCAATGTCTATTGACTCACCTCCCGCAGTATTTATGATAAAGTTTGCAAAAATTTCATGTTCGTTATCTAGTGTGATTTTCCATTTGTTTTTGATTTTTTTTATTTGAGTTACTTTGGTATCTGTAAGTAATTTTATTCCGTTATCAGTACTATCTTTAATCACAGAATTTGTTAATTTGGAATAGTCAGTAGATCCATCTTTGTATACATAAAGTGCCGATTCACATTTTATCTCTGGTTCAATTTTTTTTAATTCGTTTTTTTCCATTAATTTCATGTCGTTATCTTGTAATCCGTTTTGTTTTCCCCATGTTAGGTATTTCTCTAAAATTTTGTGTCCTTTTTCATCAAATGCAACTTCAATCACACCGTCTTTTTTAAATGGTATATTTTTCAATTTGGAATATTCTTCCCACATCTCATATCCATTAAAAGACGCTTTTGCAAACATCTTTTTTTTCTCAGGATTGTATAGGTATGGTGCATGAACTTTTCCAGTGTTTCTACCACTTGTATGAAATGCAACATTATGTGCTTGTTCAATTATTACAATCTTTTTAGTTTTGTTTAGAAAACTAAGAAAATATGATATTGAAGTTCCAAGAATACCGCCACCTATAATTACAAGATCAAAATCATGTGCCAATACTTTTTCATTTTACATCGCTCAGTATTAAATTGAATATGTATTAATCAAGATTAATATCTTATAAAATCAGAGTTTTAGTATGTTGCCTGATAGATGTTCTATTATGGAAAATGGAAAACAATGTGTAAACCCACCAGAATTTGTAGTATCCGTTGTAGTAGACAAAGATGAATACATGGTCGGAGTTACATGCAATAAACATAAACAAATAGTCTCAGGAAAGATACAATCTCTTCAAACCGAAGGGAAAATACCTCGTGGAAAAATAAGTTTTTCACCATTAAAAGCAGTTGGAACTGACTGCATCCATGGTGATGCAGATGACTTTGTTCAATTAGATACACAGTTATCCAAAAAATTGAAATAATTTCTTTTTATTTGCAATATGTTGCTTTTTGATTTATTATCCGATCTAGTGAAAATTGACAATATTTTACTAATTATAAAAAATGCGGGAGCAGTTTCTGAAATTAGAAGTAATTCTTTGAGTATCAAACAAAAAGAGAAATGGATTACAATTGGTGACAATGATGGACCAGCACACATGCACATTAACACTGAATTGATCCAGAATGCAGAGTTTATTGAGGAACAAAAGCCAGAACGTGCTAGTTTTAGTGTACAATTTTTTGATAAAGATGATAATCGTATTTTGGGTACCTTTTTTACAAAAATGTATGATCACAGTATGACTCTTGATGCTGAAAGAAAAAAAATTTATGATAATTTACGTCAAAAATATGGTTCGAAGATTAAATTTTAAAAAAAACCTTGTCTGAAAAGGACAAGGAGAAAAATTTTATATTATTCTTGTAATAGTTTTTTCTTCTTTTCTTTTTCAGACTGTTGTTTAGCTAATTCTAATTCTTCGTTTGTATGTTTGAATTTTTTCAATCCAAATTCAATTTACATTCTATCTATAAAAACTGCACAGTTTTTCATGACTAGTTCTAAGCGTGAATCATCAATCTATCAATAACCTACTGAGTAAATGGGTTTTTTCTGATTAATTCCTAGTTCCAAATTCTTTATGGTGATCTCTGCCATCTTTGCTCTTGTCTCTTTGGTTGAACTTCCTATGTGTGGCGCTAATACGATATTTTGTATCTTTGTCAATGGATGTTTTTTTCCAATAGGCTCGTTCTCATAGACATCCAAAGCAGCGCCTGCAATGATCTTTTTCTTTAATGCTACTACGAGATCTTTTTCATTAATTATTTTTCCGCGTGCTGTATTGATCAAGTATGCAGTTTTTTTCATTTTTCTAAAGACTTTCATTTCAAATAATTGATTTGTTTCTTTAGTATGTGGAACATGTATTGAAATTATGTCACTCTGTGTAATCAGTTTGTCTAATATGACATATTTTACTCCAAGCGTTTTTTCTTTATTTTTTGATATGGGTTTTCTATTATGGTATATTATTTTCATTTCAAATGCTTTTGCTCTTTTTGCAAGAGTACTTCCTATTCTACCCAATCCTAGAATTCCAAGTGTCTTACCTTGAAGATCATTCCCTACATAGTCATATGCTCCGTAAATCTGTCTCCATTTTCCTTCTCTGATTATTCGGTCTCCTTCTGAAACTCTACGTAAAATGTCTAGTATTAATGAAAATGCCAAATCTGCAGTTGCATCCGTAAGGACTTCTGGAGTGTATCCTACACGAATTTTCTTTTTTATTGCATAATGTGTGTCGATATGGTCATAGCCTACACTGAATGTACTGATAACTTTGAGATTTTTTGCAGCATCTATCATTTCTTTGTCAATTTTATCATATGGGAAGCAAATCAGTCCATCAACATTTTGAATTTTCTTCAATAGTTTTGTTTTTGAAATTGGGATTTCTCCTGAATGAATTTCTATATGATATTTCTTTTTTAATTCTTTTAATGCAAAATTATGTAACGTTCTGGTGAGAAAAACTCGCTTTTTTTCCAATATTTGTGATATTTGTCTCAAACCATTTATACGATTTCTTTCTAAATAATCAGATGCCAAAATCCGAAACTGAGGAGTTTGCTATTTGTATTGAATGTGGTAATTCTATTGAAAAATGTGTATGTGTATGTCCTTATTGTGGTGAACGAGATAAATGCGAATGTGTGTTATTTGATTCAACTACAGGTGGTTAGCATAATTTATCCATCATATTATTAATGCCTAAAAGTGAGAATAATTAGTATGAGTTCTGTTGATTTTACTTGGTTAATTGGTGGTCCACAGGGAAGTGGAGTAGATTCAGGAGCTAATGTTTTTTCCAAAGTTTGTGCCGAGATGGGTTATCATATTTTTGGTAAGAGAGAATTTTACTCAAATATTAAAGGCGAACACAGCTATTTTGCAGTTAGAGTCTCTGATCATGAAATTCGTTCAAATGTAAATGACGTTACACTGATGGCGTCATTTGATGCTGAAACAATTTTCAGACATTATGATGAGGTTGCAAGTGGCGGTGGAATTATCTATGATTCTGATTTGGATAAAATTACAACTGATGAGGTACATACACTTGATAATTATTTCAAAGAAAGACTACACCAAGAATTAGAATCAAAAAACAAACCATTTACAATTGCAGGTGTTCTTGAGATTGCAAAGGAGAAAGGTGTTCGCCTATACCCTGTATCTTTTAGGGAAATACTGGCAAACCTTGCAGAAAAAACAGAGAATCCTAAACTTAGAGGATTGATCAGGATGTTTAATGTACTTGCAGTTTCATTATCGCTAGGATTAATCAAAATGCCACTTGATCCTCTACTTTTATCAATTGACTCTATATTTTCAAAAAAACCTCAGATAGCAGAGATTAACAAACAGGCAGCAAATTTTTCATATGATTATGCTAAATCCAACTTTGATGCTTTTTCATATTCTTTAACAGGAACTGAAAAACAATCTGACACAATTCTTGTTCAAGGTCACTTTGGAACCTCGATTGGAAAAATGGTTAGTGGATGCAGATTTCAATCGTACTATCCTATCACCCCAGCTTCAGATGAAAGCGTATATCTTGAATCAAACGAACTCTTGGAAATCCAAAATGATAGACCTGGTTCAACGATTGTAATTCAAACCGAAGATGAGATATCTGCAATGGGTATGATGATTGGAGCTGCACTTACTGGTACACGTTCTTCAACATCTACTTCAGGTCCGGGATTTGCATTGATGACTGAGGCAATAGGTTGGGCAGGAATTAATGAGGTTCCAATCGTTATTACTTTGTATCAGAGAAGTGGACCATCAACTGGTCTTCCTACAAGACATGGCCAAGACGATTTATTATTTGCAGTTAATGCAGGACATGGTGATTTTCCAAAAATTGTTTATGCATCAGGAGATATTGAAGAGAGCTTCTATGATACAGGTCGATGTTTCAATTATGCAGACGTATATCAAATACCTGTTATTCACATGATGGACAAGTTTCTTTCTAGTTCTGTTGTTACATGCAAAAGATTTGATCCAAAGAAAATTTCCATTGATAGGGGATTATTGCTAGATAAAATAGATGGTGAGTATAGGCGATTTGCATTTACTGAAGATGGAATATCTCCACGCTCTAAATTAGGACTAGATAATGGAGTTTTTTGGAATACTGGAGACGAGTCTGATGAGTTTGGTCATATTACAGAAGATCCTCAAGTTAGAATCAAAATGATGGATAAAAGAATGTCTAGACTGGACCTTGTGTTAAAGCGAGTTCCACTAGAAGAACAAGTCGTCTCATTTGGAATCCATGATATTACGATAGTTTCTTGGGGTTCTACCAAAGGTCCTATCTTAGATGCTCTTTCTATGCTTAAAAAAGAAGGAATCGATATTGGATTTATTCAAATGAAACTAATTCATCCTTTCCCAGCTGAACACGTCAAGGCACTTCTAAAAGATGTAAAAACCATCATTGACATTGAGGCAAATCACTCTGGACAGTTAGGTAAGATCCTAAAGCAAAATGTAACAAGAGAAATTGATTATTTTATTTTAAAATATACTGGAAGAGGAATGACAAGCACTGAAATTTATGATTCATTAAAAAGGATAGTTGGAAATAAGGCAAACAAAAGAGAGGTACTAAGTCATGGCGCTTAAACTGGCAGATTACAAAACTGATGTACATAATGATTGGTGCCCTGGATGTGGGGATTTTGGAATTGTTAATGCATTACAAATGGCATTGGCAGAAATGGGAATAGAACGTGATAAGGCAACAATTTTTTCTGGAATTGGTTGCTCTGGAAAGACATCCCATTTTATCAACACTTATGGTGTTCATACATTGCACGGAAGAGTTTTGACTTTTGCTCAGGGAGGAAAACTCGCAAATCCTGAGATGACCGTGGTTGCAGTTGGCGGTGATGGTGATGGATTGGGAATAGGTGCTGGTCATTTTGTTGCAGCTGGCAGACGAAATGTTGACATGACTTACATAATATTTGATAACGGCGTTTATGGATTAACAAAAGGACAAGCATCTCCAACACTAAAGCTTGGTGAGAAGACAAAATCACTTCCTTCACCAAATACCAACTATAATGTAAATCCAATTGGGTTGGCAGTAGCTAGTGGTTTTACTTTTGTTGCACGTGGTTATTCATATGACGTTAGACATCTAAAAGATTTAATCATAAGAGCAGTTCGTCATAAAGGGCTTTCATTTCTTGATGTATTGCAACCATGTCCAACTTACAATGATATCAATACACGAGACTGGTACGCAGGAGTTGATTTGGCAGAAGAATCTATGGAAAGACACGCTAGAATCTACAAGCTTGAAGATACTCATTATGACTATCGTGTACATTATGATGATGAAACCGAAGATAACGAAAAAATGTCTCAGGCAATGATCAAATCCCTAGAATGGGGAAATAAAATCCCGATTGGAATATTTTATCAAAATGAACTAATTTCTGAATATTCTACCCGACTAACTGATAAAATCCCGAATTACCTTGAAAATCCCCCATCAAAACAAAAGATATCCGAAAACGGTTTACCTACCACTGATGTTTCATCTATCCTTGATTCCCTCAGAGTTTAGCAAGTCTGAAACCTAATAAGTTATAGACTAGTTTAATTTTAGATCACCTTACTGTTGAACATAAACGAGGCAAATAAAATATTTAGAAAATCCATTATCAAAGGTTTCTTTGAACCAGAGCTCGTTAATCTTGATTTTAAAAAATCATCAGTCAAACATCCATCCATAAATGACGATGGTTTAATGCAGTCTGATCTACTTCATGTATTCTTTGATGTTGATACCGGCTCAGATTATCCTGATGCTGATGAATGGTTTATTGTAGAATTACTTTTTCCTCATGATGTTAAACTACCTGATAATTTGAAAGGGACTGATTATTTTACAACTATTTCAGTTGAAAATGGAAAAACATTTTGGCATCATCGAGAACTTATTCGTTACAAATATGGTAAATCAAAAAAACTTGATGATGCTTTAGAGTTTTTAGAATCAAAATACAAAGAACTTCACAGTTTGCTTGAACCCCTTCAAAAAGATCTTAAATAATTAATTCCATCGATCTCCACTAAACGAGTATATTTTATTTTCAGATTTTGCAGTTTTTAGACGCCATCTTGCGGTTTGAGGATCAAACTTGTAGCTTATTTCCAAAATGTCTGATGGTAGCTTCTCTGGATCTAAATGATATGGCAATAACTCTAAAACAAAATCTATCTTTTCAATCGCATTATCGTATAACTGCCTATCGTCTATATCTACAACAAAAATTATTTTTGGGTTTCCAAAAAAATTAATGTTAATCTTTAATGCATTTCCGGCACCTCTACGTCTTTTCATCTCCTTGAATACTGCTTTCATTTTTTCCCAGCGTCTAAAATCAAACCATTGAAAAAATTCCTCATTAAATGCAAGTGGTATGTCAATATTTAAAAAACTGACAAAATTTTCATCATTTGATTCGATCTCTTCTTGACTAATCATGAATCTGGAATTCAAATATCCATAAATTACTTCAATCTCCCAAGGTGATATTCCATAATATTGCAAGGATATTTTCAAATTCTCATCACTCATCATCTGTAAATCGTGAAAATTGTAATTAAAGCTTCAAATCAAGACCTGATATGTCTATATTCTCATCAAAATTAAAATTATAGCGTAAAAAATACCTCATTATGAAAAAGGAATTTGTTGTAAGAAGTATCGATTCTGCTCCTGATGGAGCACCATATGTCGTTGTCTCTCTTTCTTCGGTTAAAGATCTTAAAGAAGGAGCAATGCAATCACCTCAATCTCCTTTTGGAGCTCCAAAGGTCATGGGCTTTACCAACATGAATGACATGATGAAGGATCTCAACAAAATGTTCTCTGGAATGGGTGGAATGGGTATGCAAAGTGGCGTTACCCAACTTAAACTTGAGATGCATGAATACAAAGAAATGGGTTTGTCTGTAGGTGATAAAGTCTATCTTGAATTAACCAAAGAAGAATCTTTGGGAATATAGTAGATCAACTTTTTATTTTTTGATTATGCTAGATAGTACTGACAAATTTCCACAGATAAAATATACTTACAGTTCCAATTACAAATAACATTGGTTTCCATGCAAATACCGGAATACTAGGCGTTGCAAGTTTTACTTTATAATTGTCAAAAACCATATGAACATTCTTTTTAATTTTGTCGTGCCATATTTTGTAATCTACTTGATATTTTTTCATTATCTCTTCTACTTCGTATATTACAGGTGTTCTTTGTGATACAAGGTGTTGAAGATAGTCTCTTGACACTTCAACTTCTGCATGTATTCCTATCAATCCTTTTTTTAGATCTACCATTCTAATGTGCATCTCCCAAGGCTTCTTTAGTTTTAGGTTCAAACCATTTCCAATTTGATTTGGTTGTTTATGTTCTAATTTGACTTTGGTAAATCCTTCGGATGTAAAAATTTTCATTAAATCTTCAAAACTTTTCTTAACTACGATATGGAGCTGTTCGACACCCTTATTGTCTATAGCAATACTGTGTTTTAGTCCATCCAAAAATGAAATTGTTTTGGGATATTTTGTTAGATACTCCATTAATTTTGTGCTGAAAAAACCTCTATTTAAAGCAGAACCAATAAAATTTCTAGCGATTCGTTGGATTTGTTAAACCTCTAACGTATACGCATTGATCTGGAGATATGGTCATCTCCGTAGGGCTAATTTTTCTATCTGTGAGTTTAGCTCCTGAGTTTCTAACAATCGCAAATGGTTTTGATTCTGCAGCTTCGCCCATCTTGTGATTAGCAATTGTTGCAAGATTGTCTACAACTGCTTGAAACGTTACCTTCAACGGATTTCCATCAAGGTCTTTTTCTGCTCTCATGTCTAATACTGGTTCAATACCAGCACATGCTATTGCTACACCCGATGTCCCAATACGCAATGGCATTAATCTACTGTCTACTAGAATAATTCCAACATGAATTAAAAATTTTAAAAAAATCTTCCTTCTAATTTGTTCAGCTATAATGTATGGATTATTCGGATATAGAATTATTTTTCCTTTTTTGGCATTTGATTTATCAATTCCTGCATTTGGGGCCATTATGTTATCTGCTGACGTAATAACAAATCCTGAAATTCCCCCAAAAATTTTGTCTGATTCTCTTAAAATTATCTCTGCAATTTCTGCTTTCATTTGAAATTTCTTGGATACTTCAATTCCTTCTTTTGATGCTTTGACCGTGCTAAGATCAACCAGTCTTCCTTGAGAATTTGAGATAAATTTAGTAGATATTACTATGACATCTCCATCTTGCAATTTTTCATCATTTTTTTCTAATGTTTCTAATAATGTCTCAAAGACATCAAATTCTTCTTCTTTTCTTTCTGAAACTAAGGGTGATACAGTTAGAGACACATCTGCGTTGTTCTTTCTTTTCTTTTTTATTGTTATGCTACACCTAATACGTCTGAAAAGCTTTTAATCTATATGAAGGGCTTTTTCGATTATGAATATTACTGAGAAGATACTTGCTCGTGCTTCTGGCAGACAACGAGTTGCTCCAGACGATGTAATATTTGCAAATGTGGATAAAGTAATGGTCCATGATGTATCAGGACCTGGCGTGATCAAAGTATTTGATAAATTAAAAAAACAAGGAATTAACGTTGACAAATTATGGGATCCAACAAAAGTTTGGGTAGCTGAAGATCATTTTGTTCCTTCAGCAGATAAAATGTCTGCTGAAAATGTGATTAAGTTATCTGACTTTACGAAAAATTATGGAATTGAAAAGCACTTCAAGTATGGAATGGGTCAATACGGCATTTGTCATACACTTTCTCATGAAGAGGCACTAGTATTACCTGGTGAGGTGTATGTTGGAGGAGATTCTCATACAAATACTACAGGTGCTCTTGGTTCTTTTGCTTGTGGGTTGGGACATACTGATGTAGCATATGTATTACTAAATGGAAAGATTTGGTTTAAGGTTCCTCAAACATTATACTTTAAGCTAAATGGAAAACTCCCAGATCATGTAATGGCCAAAGATTTTATTTTAAAAATTATTGGTGATATCTCCACTGAGGGTGGTGCATACAAAACAATGCAGTTTGGTGGTAATGGAATTAGTGAAATGTCAGTAGAAAGCAGATTGACAATGTGTAACATGACAACAGAGGCTGGAGCTAAAAATGGAATTGTTGAGCCAGATCAAAAAGTGGTTGATTATCTTACAATGAGAGGCGCTAAGAACATTACACTAGTTCATGGTGATACTGATGCTGAATATGAAAAGATATACGAATACGAAGGTTCTGAGATGGAACCCCTTGTTGCAAAACCATTCTCTCCAGAAAATATTGCAATTGTAAGAGAAGCTCCATCTGTTGAATTGGATAAATCCTACATTGGCTCTTGCACTGGTGCAAAGTATGAAGATTTGGAAGCTGCTGCTAAAATTCTCAAAGGGAGAACAGTTAAGATTAGAACTGAAATCTTGCCTGCTTCTATCTCTATTTACAAACGTGCAATGGAAAATGGCTTGCTCAAAATATTCTTAGATGCCGGTGTTACCGTAGGACCACCTACATGTGGAGCATGCTGCGGTGCACATATGGGAGTTTTGGGAAAAGATGAAATTTGTATCAGTACTACAAACAGAAATTTCCCAGGAAGAATGGGTCATGTTGATTCTCAAACATATCTTTCATCTCCTCTTGTGGCAGCAGCATCTGCTGTAACTGGAAAGATTACTGATCCGAGGGATTTGAAATGAAAGGTAACATCATAAAATACGCAAGAGACAATATAGACACTGATGTAATAATTCCTGGGCAGTATCTCAAAGTACATGACTATGCCGAGCTTGCAAAACATGCCATGGAAGGACTTGATCCTGATTTTCATTCCAAAGTAAAAGAAGGTGATTTTATTTTATCCGGAAGAAATTTTGGGTGCGGGTCATCACGTGAACATGCTCCAATTGCACTTGCTCATTCTGGAATAAAGGCAGTACTTGCTTTATCCTTTGCAAGAATATTTTATCGAAATGCAGTTGATGGTGCATTTTTACTTCCTATAGAAATTGATCATGATGCATACTCTGATATCTCTGAAGGTGATCAGATTGACATTGATTTAAAATCAAATCAAATCAATAATCTCACAAAAAACAAGACATACAAAATGAAACCCTTCTCTGACATTATTGGAAAAATAATAGAAGCTGGCGGTTTATTCAAATACAAACCAGATTAGGATTAAAATGGGAAAAACACTTTTTGAAAAAATTTGGGATGCACATGTTGTTGTAGAAAAAGAAAACAGTCCATCACTAATCTACATTGATAGACATCTTGTTCATGAAGTTACATCCCCTCAAGCTTTTGATGGGCTTCGTATGAATAATAGAAAAGTGAGAAGACCTGATCTTACGATTGCAACAATGGATCATAACGTTCCTACAAATAACAGGGGGCTTCCAATCTTAGATCAAACATCTTCTGTCCAAATACAAACTTTAGAAAAAAACTGTAAGGATTTTGGGATTAAACTATTTGATATTAACAGTCCTAATCAGGGAATTGTTCACGTCATTGGACCTCAATTAGGAATTACTCTACCTGGAACAACTATTGTCTGCGGCGATAGCCATACATCCACTCATGGTGCTTTTGGTGCATTGGCATTTGGGATTGGAACTAGCGAAGTGGAGCATGTCTTGGCATCTCAAACTCTTTGGCTAGAAAAACCAAAACCTTTTGAAATTAAAGTAGAAGGAAAACGAAAAAACCCACACGCTGTTACTGCTAAAGACATCATACTATCAATTATCAAAAATATTGGTACTTCTGGTGGAAATGGAACGATAATTGAGTATCGTGGTGATGGCGTTTCGGATCTTTCAATGGAGCAACGAATGACCATTTGCAATATGTCAATAGAGGCCGGAGCTCGTGCAGGTTTGATTGCCCCAGATGAAAAGACCTTCGAATATCTTAGAGGCAGACAATACACTCCAAAAAATTATGAATTCCTAGTTGAATATTGGAGAGAAAATCTAAAAACTGACAGTGATGCAAAATTTGAAAAAAATTATACTTTGCATATTGATGATATTGCACCTCAAGTAAGCTGGGGTACCAATCCTGGAATGACAATTGATGTAACTGAATCGGTTCCGTCTCCGGAAGATTTTGCTAAAGGTGATCAAAATCAAAAGAAAGGTGCAGAAAAAGCACTTGAATACATGAATCTGAAATCAGGAACTCCTATGACTGAAATTAAAATTGATAGAGTGTTTATTGGTTCATGTACAAATGCCAGACTAGAAGATCTAATTGAAGCATCTAAAGTTGTTAAAGGTAGAAAAGTATCTCCTACTGTCAAGGCTATGGTTGTCCCTGGTTCTCAGATGGTAAAAAAACAAGCAGAAGAGATAGGTCTTGATAAAATTTTTATTGACGCAAATTTTGAATGGAGAGAATCTGGATGTAGCATGTGTCTGGGAATGAATCCGGATATCTTGTTGCCAGGTGAGAGATGTGCAAGTACTTCAAATAGAAATTTTGAAGGCAGACAAGGAACTGGTGGTAGAACTCATTTAGTAAGTCCTGTTATGGCAGCAGCTGCTGCAATATTTGGACACTTTGTAGATGTACGAGAAATGGATTTGAATTGAAATGCAATCTTTTAAAAAAATTAAAACCATTATCACTCCATTAGATAAGGTAAATGTAGATACTGATCAAATTGTACCAAAGCAATTTCTAAAATTAGTCCAAAAATCTGGATTTGGAAAATTTCTTTTTTATAATTGGAGATACGATGATCAAGAACAACTACAATCCGATTTTGTATTAAATGAGCCTAAATACAAAAATTCCAAAATTCTTGTTGCCGGAGATAATTTTGGGTGCGGTTCTAGTAGAGAACACGCAGTTTGGGCATTATTAGACTATGGATTCTCAGTAGTTATTGCCCCCTCATTTGCAGATATATTTTATAGCAATTGTTTCAAAAATGGACTTTTGCCAATAGTTTTAGATGAAAAAACAATTGAAAAACTACAGCAAGAAACTGGTGATGTAGAAGTAGATTTGGAAAATCAGATAATCAAAACAAATTCTAAAACAATTCCGTTTGATATTGACTCACACAAGAAAAAAATTCTTTTAGAAGGTCTAGATGATATTGCTCAAACTTTATTTTATGAGAAAAAAATCACTGAATTTGAAAAGCAGTCTAAAACCCCATCTGTCTTATGATTTTTTTTACAGTCGTTTCGTTTCTTTCTAAAACCATTGGAGATTCTGCATCTATCCATTCTCTATCTCCTATGTCGTAGGCACTGATTTTTCCTTCTTTAGATAATTGCTGTAAAATATCAAATGAGAGATTGATCTCTTTTTGTTTTTTTGTTTTAATTCTTTTAATGATGTCTTTTCCTAAAATATAAACGCCTAGACATTCAGATAACTGTAGTTTCATAGTTGGTTTTTCTTTAAATTCTTTAATTATTCCATCTTCTACAACTGCAAATCCTGTCTCTTCTTTTCTTTTTGTTCTTGTTGCAATGCATGCTATGCTGTTTTTTTCTTTGAATATTTTTCTCATTTTGACCAAATCTATGGCACATAGATTATCTACAAACCACAAAACAAACTCGTCTTCTCCTTTGAGATTGTTCTCGATGTGTAATAGATCCCCTCCGGTTCCACTTTGAGAGTCTTGTACAAATGTGATTTTTTTTCCTTTGCTTGTATGGCTGTAATAATTTTTAATCTGACCGCCCAATTCTTGATAGTCTGAAATTATGATGATCTCTTTGATAAAATCAAACGAACTCAGATATTTTGTAATGTAATCAATTAATGGTTTACCAATAATTGGTATCATTGCTTTTGGAAAATATTCTGTATATGGCTTGCCTCTTGTTCCTTTGCCACCAGCTAAAATTATAGCCTTCACAGCCTAACGGTATGATTTCTGCTTTCTTCTTCTTGCGCCAGGTCCACCAAATTTCTTTGGTTCTTTTCTTCTGGCATCACCGCTAATCAGATATTTGTCAAAATCTGTAATTCTTTGTCTAAGATCTTCCCTTGTAGATTTTGGGAATGGATGATCTTTTGGATCTTTTTTAGATTTAGTCCAACCTGTAAGTGCTCTTGAGATACCAGTAGCTGCTGCACTAGCTTGTCCCATGAATCCACCGCCTCTTACTCTAACTGATATGTCTATTTTGTCTCTCAAGTCTCCCGTGATTTCCAATGGAGCTAACATGACCTCTCGAGCAGTCTCTTGAGGAATCATCTCAATTGGTATGTTGTTAATTCTAATTTTACCACGTCCTTTTGTAATGTATACATGTGCACTAGATGTTTTTCTAGTAGCAAAATAAATTTCAGTCTTTGGTGTTGTCATTCAGTCCACCCAATTATTTTTGCAATATCGCCAATAGTTGTATAGTTTGCTGCTGATTTTGTAATTTTTGCCTGTTTGAATTGAATTTTTTCAAATCCGCTTAGTTCTCTTGGTGATCCAATGTATGTTCTTAGTCTTTTATGTGCTAATAATCCAGACGGTTTTTTCTTTGGTAGCATACCTCGTACCATTCTTGTCATCATCGTGTCTGGTCTTCTTGCATGTACTGGACCGTGTTTTGGATGAATGACACTGTTTACCTCTAAAAATTTCCTGTAATGATAAATTATGTTTGTTCTTGTTCCGCTTAGCATAATTTTTTCACAATTTACAATTGAAACTCTGTTTCCATTTAACAATAATTTGGCAACATTTGATGAGAGTCTTCCTGCAATGTGATCTGTAGCATCAACTACAATTGGTCTGTCTGTTGATACGATATTTTCTTGACTAGCCAAGTAGTACAACTCCTTTTCCTGTTGGGTTCTTTTCAATTAATTCTGAAAATGTAATAACTTTTCCACCCTTTTCTAAAATCTTAGCTGCTGCGGTGTTTGAGATTGAAAATGAGCAAAGCGTAATTTTATGTTCAATATCTCCAGTTCCTAATACTTTGCCTGGAAATACTACGGTATCTGCATCTTTAGTTAATTGAGCAATTCTGTTTAAATTGATAAATCGTCTTGCAATGGATGGTTTTAATGCATATTTTGCCATCTTTGCCCAAATTGGAGCGTCATTTTTGGTAGATGCCTTCTTTAGATCCTTTGCCATGCGTATGACGACTTGATTAGTCATGTGAATAATCCGGTTTAAAACCCAAATATAATGTGTATGCTTAGTTTATTCTTTTATTTCGTTAATCATTTCTTTAAACTCTGATAATCTGTTGCTTAACTCGTCTACTCCTGCAAGGATTATCTGTTCTGGCTTTAATGCCCCTGTTGATTCAACTGTTAGTATTCTCTCGTTTTCTTTATCTGTTTCAGTTAAAACTGAAATGTTTGCTGAATTCCACTTAGCATGTTCTGTTCCACGGCCAAGTCTAGCATAGCATTCGACTTTGACTCTTTGACCTGCAGCTAATTGAACAATTGGAATTTTGTCTGAAGTTGCCTTTACAGATTCATCTTCTGATGTAAGATCACTTGATAATATTGTTCTAGTGACATCTGAATCTCCTGAATCTAAAACAAACATTACTTTGCAATTAGAACAACCTGTTTCACTTTTACAATCACATTTAGATGGTTCATTGAATCTAGATATATCCGTCTTAATTGGAATTAGTCCTAATCTATGTGCTAATCCCTCGTCTGGTAATACTGAAGAGTTTTCAATTATATCTACAGTATCAATGGCAAACACTGGAATACCGTTTAGACAAATTCGTCTAAGTGCATTTGCATACTGTAATGGAACTCCTTTGAGCTTGATTGATATTTTTTGATTTTCCTTGTTAACTACCTCTAAAGAAGACAAATCTTAGAAGAAAATTTTCAAAATCCACATAAAAATCTAGCTGGAATTAGGTATGGATTATGGGCTTTATTGAGATTTAGACTGAATTATTCGACTAGGAAATTTCAAAAACATATTGCCATCTAGTTTAAAGTGCATCATAAAACCTACTGGATTCAAGGGTATCCTTATGATGTACTATCTATGTTGCACTGTTATTTTGCAATGTTTACTTTTTAGAATGCTTATTGTGCTGTGACATGCTTTGTTAAATAAGATGCGATTCTTTTTTCATCATGTCCGATTATGTTAAAGCAGATAAATTCATGAAATTGTTCAAGAGTCACGCCCCCACAAATTCTACAAATAAATCGTGTTGGAATTCGACATTTTCCACATAATGAATAATTTAACAATAAACCTCCACATTTTCTACACGACTCATCAGGCAAAATAATCACCAAAAAAACTATGCTACTTGTCCTATCTTCATTCTAAAATTATCTTGATGGTTTTTTACAGTATTGTGTAATTTCTCTTCAATCAAAGAACAATATCCACACAAAGGATTAATCATGGTTGAATCAAATTCTATTTCTCCTATTGCTTTTTGGCAGGTTATGCAAGTCACAATTTTTGTGTCGTAGATATTCAATGATTTACTACCTCTAGAATTTTAATGGGTCTGAGACTTTGGTGTGCCATGCTAATCACTTTATTTGGATCTAGTTCTGGTTCTGAAGATATTAGCATTAAATTATCTTCATGAGGTATTGTGATGATATTTGTTTTATTTCGATATGACACTATTGCATTTATGTTTCCAAGTGAATCGTCAAACTCTTTTCTCATCGACAAGTCAAGTGCTACTTCCATAAACAACATCTCCATTTTTTGTTTATCTTTCTCTAATGGTATGATGTTGGAACTAAATCCACCTGCAATCTTTCTTCCCTTGTTATTGATTATTGCTGCAAATCTTATTCCTTTGATTTGGCACATCTGATTACAAGTGTAATCATAAACGTAGACTTGATTACTTTCCATCTAATATTCATCTCCGTTATCAAATAGAATCCATGATAGACCAGCTAGATCTTCCCATTTGAATTCTGGATTTTGTATTGTTTGAAGCATTTCACCTTTTTTTGCTGGGATGCTTTTTACCAGCATTTCTGAAGGCTCAGGTTGCCTTTGTATTACGACTGTTGACATGATAGGTTTTTGATTCACAAATATATTGTCATAGATACTGGTTTGTGGCATGCCTTGTTTTTTGATTTTATTTTCTATGATAAATCAAAAATAAAATTACAAATTCTTAGTCTTGATTTTTTAGTATGTGTGTCTTGTATTGTAACGATAAACTAATTCTAAGGCTACACAAATATTTCGTTTCAATATTCTTATTCTAACTAACTCTGATGCAAGCATCATGCTTTGAGCATTATCATTTGATTTGATGGCTAATACGATCTTGTTGAATATCTCGTTTTCTCTATGATATAATTTATGTAAGCATATCTCCAAATTTGATATTTTAAAATGTGTTTGTTCAAAAGATGATTTGAAATATGTAGAATTCAAACCATGGTTTTCAACAGATTGTATTTGGCTCATGGTTTGTTATTCTCCTGCAAATACTTAGTTCTGGTTATTGGTTTGTGGCATGCCTTTCACTTAGCCCATGATTTATGACCGCACTCTGTACATTTTAAAACAAGTGGAGTACATGTGTAGGAATCATAGATAGAAGGCACTGTTGGTGCAAAACAAACTTTGCATGTTTCTATATTTGTAAGTTTTATGCCTTTTTTTACTGGAATACTTTGAACCAGTGTTTCTGAAGGCTCAGGTTGCCTTTTTTGGATTTGGATTTGACTCATGGTATAGTAATGTTTGAACAAATATTAGACAATGGTTAGTGGTTTGTGGCATGCCTTATTTTTGTGATATTTTTTGAAAATCATCCACAGAATGTATTGCTTACAGCAAAATTGTATTTGTTAGAGATAAATACCAAATTAACATAGGATATTTCAGAAATGACTGATGTGACAGTAGTTAGATATTCGTATGAGGGCGAAAAATTTGAGATCCTAGTAAAGCCTGATCCTGCCCTAGATTACAAAATGGGTAAGAAAAAAGATATCTCCTCAATATTGATTGCAGATGAAATCTATACTGATTCTGGTAAGGGTACTAAACCATCAACTGAAAAATTACTCAAGGCTTTCAAAACTGAAGATGTGATTGAGATTGCAGAAATCATGCTAAAAAAAGGAGAACTGAATCTCACTACTGATCAAAGACGCAAGATGCTTGATGATAAGAGAAAACAAATTATCGCATTTATTGCAAAAACATACGTCGATCCTAGAACTCACTTACCTCATCCTCCGCTAAGAATTGAACAAGCAATAAAGGATGGGAGAATCACAATAGAACCGCAAAAAAATGTTGAAGAACAAGTGCCAGACATTGTAGAAAAATTACGTTCTATCATAGCTTTGAAATCTGAAAATCTAGATCTTGAAATTACAGTCCCTGCACAATATGCATCACAATCATATGCTGTTTTGAAATCTGTTGGAGTTTTAAAAAAAGAAGAATGGCAAAATAATGGTTCTTTAAAAGCAATACTTGAAATACCCGCTGGGGCAAGGCCAAATGTGATTGATAGATTGGGTTCTATAACCAAAGGTTCTGCAACAGTTGAGGTTATGAAGTAATGGAAAATAAAAGAAAATACGTTATACCTGGAGATGTAATCACGACTGGCCCTTTCAGACCAGAACAAAACGTAATCTTAGACGGAAACAAAATTATATCTACTGCTATAGGAATTTCAGAAATTTTCGATGATTCTATTAAAGTAATTCCATTGACTGGAAAATATATTCCAAAAATTGATGATCTTGTAATTGGTAAAGTCGTTTCTCATACATCGCTTTCTTGGGAATTAGATATCAATTCCTGCTATGTTGGATTTTTACCTGCTCAGGATGTGTTTGGACGAGATTTTTCTGCACATGCCGATGAGCTTTCATCCAAGCTAAAGGCAGGCGATCTAGTTGCCGCCAGGATTGCTAATTTTGATAGAACCCGAGATCCACTTGTAACAATAGCTGATAGAGATCTTGGTAAAATTGACTCTGGACACCTAGTTTCAATATCCACTAGTAAGGTTCCGCGCTTAATTGGAAAAAGGGGAACTATGATCCAAATGATCGAAATGGCTACAAACGCGGCTATTACGATTGGTCAGAATGGTTGGATTGTTGTCTCCTGTGAGACTCCCGAGGGATTATTAAAGGCAAAAAAGGCAATCAAAATGGTTGATGAAATGGCACACGTTGCTAATTTGACAGACCAAGTGAAAGAAATGTTAGAATCAAAAGGTGAATCATAATGGGCGGAAGAGAAGCAACCCTAGTTCTACTGGATGAAAATGGAATTCGCTGTGACGGAAGAAAAGTCGACGAACCACGACGAATCATGATTAAAGCTGGTGGATTGAAAAATGCTGATGGCTCAGCATACATTGAATTTGGCGATAATAAAATTTTAGTTGGAGTATTTGGACCACGTGACGTTCATCCAAAACACATGTCCAACACCGATACTGGTATTTTGCGAGTTAGATATCACATGGAACCATTCTCTGTAACTGAGAGAAAAAATCCTGCACCATCAAGAAGAGAAATTGAAATTTCCAAAGTTATCAAAGAAGCTTTAGAACCTGCAGTTATGTTGGAGAAATTCCCAAGAACTGCAGTTGATGTATTCATTGAAGTTCTTCAAGCCGATGGAGGTACCAGATGTGCTGCCCTTTCTGCAGCATCAGTTGCATTGGCCGATGCTGGAATTCCAATGAGAGATATGGTAGCAGCTTGTGCGGCAGGAAAAGCAGCTGACACAATTATTCTTGATGTTAATAATGAAGAAGACCAAGCAGGACAAGCAGATATGCCTATTGGATATATGCCAAGTCTAGAAAAAATCACATTACTTCAATTAGATGGTGTGTTAACACCAGAAGAATACAAAAAATGTGTCGAGACTGGAATTAAAGGCTGTAAAATTGTTTATGAATTACAAAGAAAAGCACTTACTGACAAATATTTTGGAAACGGTGAAAAATAAATGACATCCACTAGCGTACTTGATGATCTAAAGAAATCTCAAATTCTAGAATTATTAGAACAGGGAAAAAGAGTTGATGGGAGAGCACTAGATGAACCACGAAACTTGATCATTGAAACAAATGCAATTCCAAAAGCAAATGGTTCTGCAAGAGTTCGATTAGGTGACAGTGAAGTAATCTGCGGCGTTAAAATTCAACCAGATAGACCTTTTCCAGACATGGGTGACAAAGGAATCTTCATTTGTACTGCTGAGCTTTTACCACTTTCTCATCCGACTGTTGAAACCGGACCTCCTGGCCCTGATGTAATTGAACTAGCAAGAGTGGTGGATAGAGGTATTAGAGAAAGCCATATGATTGATTTAACTCAACTAGTAATTGAAAAAAATAAATCTGTAGTTGGAGTATTTGCTGATAATGTTGTAGTTGACTATGATGGCAATTTGTTTGATGCATGCGCTTATGCTGCAACTGCTGCAATTCTCTCATCAAAAACTCCAAAATGGGAGATGAAAAATGATGTACCAACTTTAGTTGAAGGAGAAGAGTCAGATGTTCCAATTTCCACTATTCCAGTTTCTGTAACTATGGGCAAAATAGGAAATCACATAATCGTTGATCCAAATGGCGATGAATGGAGCAGTATGGATGCAAGAATTACAATCACAACTGATTCTAATGGAAACATCTGTGCTTTACAAAAAGGAGGAAATGATGGATTTACTTTTGAACAAGTAATAAAATGCGGTGAATTATCCGTCAAAGTAGGCGCAAAAATAAGAGAAAAGTTAAAACAAGCAAAGGAATCTGGTCAATAAAATGGCAAAACAAAAATCACTAAAAGGCTTAGGCGCACGATATGGTATTAAAATTAGAAAACAGTACTCAAAAATTCATTTTCAACTAAAAGAAAAAAGACATTGCCCTGAATGTGGTTCTCAACAGTTTAATCGAGATGCCGTTGGCATATGGTCTTGCAAAAAATGTAGTTTCAAAGTAGCTGGAACAGCATACGATGTCAAACTTTAGTGCAAAAATTATTGTTGACGCAAAAGAAAAAACAAAAGCAATTTTTGATTCAATAAACACTGATAATGACTTTTACCCCGAAAACCCCACAAAAACTAACATGTCATTTGATAAAAAAATTACAATATCTGTAGAATCTGATCATATGCCTCATTTACGAGCAAATCTTAATTCAACTCTGAGATTAATTCAGGCAAGCTATGATTCAATTGAATCGGTAAAGATATAATGAAATCCCGTAGTTTGTAGTAACATGTCAGCAGGACAAATGCCACCTTGGCTTCAAGAACAACTTATGAAGATGCAACAATCCCAACAAAATCTTCAATCTATAATGACACAAAAACAACATCTTGAGATGGAAAAAGTTGAAACTGAAAAGGCACTTGAGGAATTAAAAAAAGCAGCTGACGATGATAATGTATACAAACATGCTGGTTCTATTTTGATAAAATCCACAAAAAAAGAACTAATAGATGAATTAGAAGAACGAAAAGAAATGGCAAAAACACGTGCAACAGTTCTTGAAAAACAAGAATTAAGAATTAAAGAATCACTTAAAGAACAAGAAGCAAAAATTACTGAAATGATGCGAGGTCCATCTGCTGGAACTCAACCACCAAAACCATCATCTGGAAGCACACAAATTCCAAAGCCTCAACCAGACGATAATCCTAGAAAATAATCTTTATGTTAATTTCAAAAGGATATTAACAAATTAAGAAAATTACATTTAGTGAAACTAGAAAATTTACGAATAATAGTAGATGAACGAGAACGTAAGAGTGGTATCCCAGATTTACTAAAGTCTGTAGGTCTTAATCTTGAAATGAAGACTTTGCCTATAGGCGATTACATTGTTGCACCTGAAACTGTGGTGGAACGAAAAAGTATCCGTGATTTATTATCTTCTGTTTTTGATGGTAGGCTTTTTGATCAATGCTCAAGATTAAAAGAACACTTTGAATTTCCAATTGTGCTTATGGAGGGAAACGTCGATGAAATTGAAGAAATTACTGACAACCCAATGATCTTTTATGGTGCACTTTCAACAGTGGCATTAGATTTTAAAATTCCCATAATTCCTACTCCTAGTGCAATGCATACTGCAAAATTGCTTGTTTCATTATGTTCCAGAACTGATGCAATTAAAGGACCATATCTAAAAAAAATAAAAAAATCATCTGATTTGGAAAAACAACAACTATCTTCTCTTTGCAGTTTGCCCGGAGTTGGAGAAAAATTTGCAGTTAGGATGCTTGAGAGATTTGGAACTCCTTTGAAAGTATTTACAGCTACTACCAATGAGCTTGCAAAAGTTGAGGGATTAGGGGATGCAAGAGCTAAAAAAATAAAAAAAGTACTCGAATCTCAAAGCAAACACCTAAAAAAATCAGATCAAAAAACTTTGCATGATTCATGATACTGTTAAATAAATTAACGAATCTGTGCCATTATGCTAGTCTCAATAAATTGGTTAAAAGATCATCTCTCTGACCAAGACATCATACTTTTAGACACTCGTCCAAAAACAATGTTTTTGTATGGCCACATGCCACAGTCTCAATCCCTTACAATAGATCAAGTAATCCAATTTGATCAATACGGTTCAAACTTGGTCGCTGATGAAAAAAAAATTACTGAACTTTTTGGTTCACTTGGAATTGACGATTCAAAGACTGTAGTAATTATTGGAGATTCTATGGATCCCTCTGCAGCAAGAATTGCATGGACTCTACTTTATTTTGGACATGCAAAAACATTTTTGCTTGATGCAACTATTATGGACTTGCAAAAAAATGGATTTGAATTAACAAAGAAACCATTTACCCCCCAACATGCAAAATTTATTCCAAAAATTAAATCCAAAATTCGTGTAGATGCTATCCAGCTTAAAGATAATCTGAGCAAATTTACAATTTTGGATGCAAGAACTCCTCAAGAGTTTATGGGAGGACATATCCCAAATTCAAAATTGATTCCATTTACTGATGGAATAGCATATGATGGAAAGTTGTTTCAAACTAGAGACTTTTTGGAAAATCTTTTTTCTCAAAATAATGTCTCAAAAGAAAATGAAATTGTATGTTACTGCATGCATGGACATAGAGCATCTAGTCTGTTTTTACAATTAATGATTGCCGGTTATCAAAACATCAAGTTGTATGATGGGTCATTTGTTGACTGGTATGGAAGGAGATTCCCCCTTGAGTAATTTTCTCTTTAGAGGGGTGCCGCACATAGGACACTCTTTTCCAGAAGTATGATTTGTGTGACATCCCGGGCAGTAATGTACCCATTTGCCGACATCCTGAAAAGTATTTGTCATAATTGGTGATATCTTCAAACCGATGTTTTTTGCAACATTTGTAATTGCAAAATCGTCTGAAATAATTTCACCTTGTAGATTGATACATAGTGCAATTATTGAAATGTCTTGTTTTGATAGCTGCGGAAAGTCTCCAGTTTCTTTGGCAGATGCAATTGCCGCATTTGTTGATTCTTTATCTGGATCCATTATTTTTAATCGATTAGTTTCTAAGAGAGTTCCAAGTGCATCCTCGTTTTTTTTGATATGTTTTATCTCCTCGTATACTAGTGATGTTGTGTAGCAATCACTTGCCGACCCAAACGGGACTCCTGCATAAAATGCACTGGCATCTAATATTCTAAAATCCAAGTTTGCTCATCTGTCTCAGTCCTCGTTTCTTCAATCTAACAAAGACTGCTGGTTTTCTATATTTCTTTATAGTTATCGGTTCTCCATATCCAGCCGATTTTACTACTTGTGCATCCATTACTATACTACAATCATGAGATGATATTATTTCTATTTTTTCATCTGGTACTACTATTGATTCTAATCTGTAAACTGGGGCTACTGGTGTTATGATCAAAACATCCAAGCTCTCATGTAGAATTGGACCTCCCAATGAAAAAGAGTGTCCAGTTGATCCACTTGGGGTGGCAATGATGACTCCATCCATCTTCTGCTTTACCGTATCGTTTTGAAATTTTATCTCAATCTCTGCAGTTTTTGTAAGATTTGTCCTGCAGATGTATATTTCATTTAATGCTGGTGGAAAATCTTTACCTCCACAAGAGGCCACTACTCTAGTTCGTTTATCTAAAAAGAACTTGTCTTTTAGAATTTTATCAATTGCATCATCTATCTCCTCAATTGTAATCTCAGAAAGTATCCCCCTGTTTCCTCCAACGTTAATTGTTAGAATCGGAGTTTCATTTTCAAGATATCTAAAAACTCTAAGAGTTGTACCATCGCCTCCTAGAGTGACTACTAAATCTAGTTCTTCTTTTTTTAATTCATCTAATGCCTCTACTTTTTTTGCACCTTCTACTTCTACGGGTGCAATTGTGTAAACTTTGGATTTTCTTGCTAGAAACTTTTTTGTAATATCTCTTGCAGCATCTTCAGACTCTTTTGAACCTACCTTACTAACCACTGCTACTTTCTGAAGTTTCAACTAGTTCTACTGAATCTCATTTAGTTAAAAAGATATTTTTTATTTAATTTGTTGCAAAAACAAATAAGTATGAATTCTATTTGTAAAATAACATGAATTACGCACATCCTGAAGTTTTAGTAGATACAGAGTGGGTATCAAAAAACCCCCCAAATACAAATAGAAAGTTAGTTGAAGTAGATTATGATCCTATAAATGGATATCAAAAAGGACACATTAAAGGTGCATCTTTAATCTGGTGGAAACGAGACATAAACGATCCTGTTACCCGTGATATTATCAATAAAAAACAATTTGAAACACTAATGGCAAAAAATGGAATCACTGAAAATTCTGAAGTGGTTCTTTATGGTGATTTCAATAATTGGTTTGCAGCATTTGTTTTTTGGGTTTTCAAATACTATGGCCATGAAAATATAAAAATCATGGATGGCGGTCGAAAAAAATGGGAACTAGAAAGCAAAGAATACACTACAGATGAACCACAAATTCCTCAATCAACATACAAAGCACAACCTCCAGATGAAGGACTCAGGGCTTATCTCTTTGATGTTAGCAGAGCATTAGGAAGAGAAGACACTGTTATGGTTGATGTAAGATCTCCAAAAGAATTCTCTGGAGAAATCACAGCACCTCCGGAATATCCAATGGAGCATGCACAACGTGGTGGACATATTCCAAAGGCAAATAATATTCCCTGGGCAACGGCTGTAAACGATGCTGATGGCACATTCAAATCTGTAGAATTGCTCAAACAAAATTATGAATCAAAAGGAATAACTCCAGATAAAGATGTTATCTGCTATTGTAGAATTGGAGAGAGATCATCCCACAGTTGGTTTGTCTTGAAGTACCTACTTGGCTACTCAAAGGTTAGGAACTATGATGGTTCCTGGACTGAATGGGGTAACATGATCGGAAATCCTGTGGAAAAATAACTTGTCACTAGACCTTCCAATACTCCAGAAAGGATCATTTTATTTCATAAAAGATGGCGTTGGTGATTTTATTTTAGAAGACAAAACAAAACGGGGATTAACGGTAAAGGAGACATCTGTTGATGAAAAACTAAATGTCACAGCCGATAAAGGCATGATTCATGACATGGATGGAATTGGACATTGGGTGGTTATTAGATGGTATTTTCCAAAAACCAAATTCAATCTCATTAAAATTTCCGAGTACGCCGAAGTAATGGAAAAAAAGTATACTGAACTAAGAGAGCTTACTTGTCCTGATGACCGTGACTGATAACCTTTTTAAAGAAATTCAATTCATAAAAACCAGATGTCATTACTTTTAAAAGATCGCGTTTGGTCAATGGAAGCACCAACTGCTAAACGTGGAGTATATCCTCTTCATGGATTCAAACTTGGACTTTATAGATTACCAATTAAACTAGAAGATCCTTTAGAGATTAAATCTGTACATGATGGTCTGAAAAAGGCATTTGAAATGGATGCATATGCTGATAGAATTTTTGCAACATATCGCTGGAAAGAACAAAACATGAAAGATCCTGACGCAAAGGGATACGAAGAAGTAGAATTGTCTGTTACCGTTGAAATTGTTAGCGGTGAAGTGGTTGATATTATTTATCAAATTTTCCCAATTGAAAAATTTGGTGATCCTAATTGGGTCAAAGATTATAGAAAAAAGGCAGATCATTTTGCAAAGATGGTAATTGATACTATCTTACGTAATACTATATTGGCAGATAAGATGATTTCATATCTTGCAAAAGCTGAGAAACTTAATCATGCTCAAGCAACACAAAGACTTGAAGATCTTACTCCACTTGCAAAAATTGTACTTAATGCTAAACCAAAAGCAACAGAAGCTAATGAAGATGAAATCGAAGAAGATGATGGCGCTGAAATTGAAATTCCAGATGGAGCAAAGCCTGGACCAATTGATGTCGCTTACAAATCAAAGATGAAACCATCTACTCCTTTTGATGCTAATGGATATACAATCAAGACTTGGGGCAGAAAAGGAGCTAACAATGGAATTCTTGGTGTATGGGGAGAGTTCGTCTCTGTTGATTATGATATTTGTATTGCCGATGGTGGATGTATCGAGGCATGTCCTGTCGGAGTCTATGAATGGTTTGATACTCCTGGAAATCCAGCATCTGAGAAAAAACCACTCATGTCAAAAGAACTCGATTGCATATTCTGTCTTGCATGTGAAGGCGTTTGTCCACCACAAGCAATTAAGATCTTTGAGCAAAAATAAGTAAATTATTTTGCAAGTATAAATAGCGACTAATCATTTTGTCAAATTAGAAGATGGTCCTTAACCCATTTAACATATTTGTTTTTGATCTGTTTATTATATCTGCAATTATTATCACTGCATACACCTGCAATTTTTATTATCTTACATATCTCTCAATAAAACGAAAAGTAAATCCCACAACAATAGAAATGGGAACGCCAACAATTACCATTCAACTCCCTATCTATAATGAAAAATATGTTGCAAAGAGACTAGTTGATGCAGTTTGTGCGATGGATTACCCAAAAGACAAGATGGTGATAATGGTTCTTGATGATTCTGATGATGACACTGTAGATCTCTTGTTTGATGTTGTTAATACATACAAAAAACAAGGATTTCAAATTGAACACATTAGACGTGGTACAAGAAAGGGATACAAAGCAGGTGCTTTGAAATACGCAATGGAGATTACTGATACTGAATTTGTAGCAATCTTTGATGCTGATTTTATTCCGCCAAACTGGTTTCTCAAAAAAGCAATACCTCATTTTGTAAAGCCCAACATTGGACTAGTTCAATGTCGTTGGGGCCATGTAAATGAAAATTATTCTGCAATTACGCAAGCGCAAGCACTTAGTCTTGATTTTCATTTTCTAATTGAACAAAAAGCAAAAAGCAATTCTAATTTATTTATGAACTTTAATGGAACTGCAGGAATTTGGAGAACTGATTGTATATCTGATGCAGGAGGATGGCATACTGCCACACTTGTTGAAGATCTTGACTTGAGTTACAGAGCTCAAATGAAAGGATGGAAATGTCTTTTCTTACCAGACATTGTAGTTAATGCTGAACTACCGGCTCAAATGAATGCCGCAAAAAGACAACAATTCAGATGGGCAAAAGGTTCCATTCAATGCGCGATTAAATTATTGACAGACATTGCGCTAAAACGAAAAATTAGTGTCGAAGCAAAAATTCAGGCATTTGTACAGCTAACTCGTCATATTGTTTATCCTTTAATGCTTATCCAATTTCTCACATTACCTATCCTTTTAGCCTCTAACATGAATCTCTATTTGGTTAGCTTTATTCCAGCTTTGACAATTGCTACATATCTTGCAATGGGTCCAGGTGCATACATTATGATAATTCAAAGTATGTATCAAAAATCTTGGAAATCAAAAGTGAAAATTTTACCAGCATTACTTGTTTACAATGCAGGAATGTCTGTCAATAATAGTGTAGCCGTATTTGATGCTATCTTTGGAAAGAAAAATGAGTTTCTAAGGACTCCTAAATATGGAATTATTACCAAAAAAGACAACTGGAAAGACAAGTCATACAATTTACCATTTACCAAAACAACTCTTCTTGAGATCTTTTTTGGCGTTTATGGTCTGATGGGAATTTTAATTTCAATTTTTTCAAACAATCCAATATTTGCACCTATTATTGGGTTACAAACAGTCGGATTTTTCTATATCTCTTTTATGAGTCTCTCTCATACAAGTTTTAAAAGAAATAAATCACTCAACGTTCCTGCTCTAACCAAGAAAGAGAAAATGGAAAAAAGAACATACCAATTAGCAATGATTGGAGTACTTACAATCATAGTTTTTGGAGCATTTATGTCAATTAACGGCTATCATGCTGATGTTTATCCACTTGATAGGATACGTGGAAATCTGGACGGTATAATCAGCTCAGCTGATCCGCAGGCAATTAAAATTCATTTAACTGCGATTAAACAAGACCTGGCAATTGTTATGGAGAAATTACCTGAAAGTAAAAACCCAGTTTGGGTATTTCCAACAGAATCCACAAACTTCCTTAGAATAGATCGTGATGTTGATAATATGCTTGTGACTGCTCAAACACTTACTACTGTTTCTGCAGATAGTGCGGCATTTCAAACTGGCATGACTAACATCGGCGAACGTTCTGTATCAATTCGTCAAAATATTATGGATGCAACTCCATACATGTTTGTCAGTATTTCTAATATTATATTTAGTACAATGTGGATAGCCGCAATTTTAGGAATATTTGCAATTCTTAAACGAAAGAAAGATCAACTAAATACATTTGATGTACCCGGTGTTTAAGAAATATTTAATTCTGTTCTAATTTCATCTACTGCTCTAATTCCGTAAATGTCTCTGATTTGTTGAATTCTGATTGATTCTTTTAGCAGATCTTTTCCAATTGCATTTGTTAGAATCGTAAAGATATCGCTAAATCTGACTTCCCATTTATCTGCACAATCTAAGATTTTACTTACTGCCCACTGTCTTACTTCATGTGGTAATGGAATCTTTTCTCCTGCTTCTATTGACAGTCTATCAAATAAATTGATTATTTCTGCAGTTTGAGTTGCCATGTTCTCAAGATCTTTTGAATCTCCATACTTTGATTCTGCATGCATTCTGATGTTTGATTGATATTCTGACAGCTTTAGTAATGCCATCACTTCTTTTGATGATTCACTGGATGCTTTACTTGTAGTGCTTTTTACCTGTTGCATCTCTTCAAAAATTTTATCTGATTTTTTGTGAAACTCTGCAGTTGATGCATCTTGTCGTTTTAATATATCTGAGACTGAAGAAATTTTTTCCTCAATTTTGTCTGTCTTCTCAAAAACATTCTTTTTGAAATTTGAAAAATCTTCTTGGACTGATTTTAACCCCTCTCCCACAAATGCAGTAGAATCGGCTCTGTGTGATAATGAGTTAATCTCAGTCTCAATTTTGTCGATTTTTCCAGAGATACTTTTAATGGAATTTATGCTCAAATTAGACGCAGAATCTGCATTTCCTGCAATTGTAGTGAACTGTTGTTTTAATCCCTCAATAACTCCTCCCAAAGAATCAATCTTGGCAGCTTTGCCTGCAACTGCATCAATTGCAATTTTAATTGCATCTAACTCTGTTCTAAGTTTTGATGCCGAATTTATATCGTCTTTAATTTTTCCCAACTCTTGATTCAAGCTGGATATCACTTGTGATGACACATCGATATTTCCTGTTTTTTTGGTTACTTCTTCAATGCTATTTTTTAGATTATCAATTTCATTACCAATGTTTGATAATGAATCTGTTTTTCCAGCTACTTTTCTAAGATCATCTCTTACCTCGTCAATTCTTTGTGCAATTTTTATTATCATTTGTGAATTGTTTCTCATAGAGTTCATACTGTCTTCCACTTGCTGGGCTAACTCTAGAGTTTTTGGAGATGACTTTTGCAATTCATTTATTTTATGTACTTCTTCTTGCAGTCTAGCTGTTTGCTCGTTAATTTTTGTAACTATGTTAGCTTGAGTCCTTACCTGATTTAATCCTGCAAAAAGTTTCTGTGTGTCATCTTCTAAAATGTTAATTTGTTTTGATTGTTTTTGTATGTTCTCTAATGTCTGTGCTAAAGTATCAATCATGCCTTTCATTGATACAAGTACTTTCTGATTATCGCCAAAAATTTTTGACATTGCTTTGATTTCTTTTTGTAATGCTTTGCTAGAATCTGTCACTGATGCTACTTTCTTTAAAATGGCTGCTGGTGTTGGTTCACGTTTTACTGTTTTTTTTGAAACTTTATCTGCTTTCTTTGTCTCCTTTGCAGCCATATCAATTAACATTGCAATATGATGTTAAAAAAGTTAGGTGTAAAATAAAAAATGTAATGAGTTACTTGTTGACAACTTCTGGCTCATGTAGTAACTCATGAAATGTTTTTTCTGCTAGCCCATTGGAAGTCTCAATAAACCCTCTTGGGCAATACTCACATTGAATCATATAGTACGGTATGGTACCGTACTATTAATGCTTGGGCAATTATGATATTACCAGTTATGCAGTCAGATACCCCAGGTCATTTTTCTACATTATTTTCAGTTGACCTACTCATCATTCTGCAATTAGACTAATTAACATTAAGCATAAAGAGGTTCAAAATATAACCCATTGAAAAAATATTGTTGAATTCAATAAATCCATTTTACTGTATGCGCAACTGTTTTTAAACAAATTTGTTCAAACATATTGTGGATAAATCTTTTCTTCAGATTGACCTATCTGGAATTTCTACATTATTTGAACAGTTTGTAGCTGTCTTTAATCCAATTACTGACTTTCATGCATCATTTGTCACAGATTTAGCTTTTATCATGATTATTGGTGCAATTGTAACTCTTGCATTTTTTAAAATTAAACAACCTCTGATCATCGGATATCTTTTTGCTGGTATGTTGTTAGGACCTCTGTCTCCACTTTGGACTTGGATTCTTCCTAGCGGTGTATCTTCTGATGTATCTGAAAGCATTGGAATTTTAACTGATATGTCTGCTCTGAATCTATTTTCAGAAATTGGAGTCATACTGCTTCTATTTGTAATTGGAATTGAATTTCCTTATGCAAAAATCAGGAGTATTGGAAAAATGGCTATTGGTGTTGGCACAATTGGTCTGTTTATGACCCTTGGTGTAATTTTTTATGCTGCAAGCATGCTTGGACTAAATTCAATGGATTCATTATTTATTGCAGCAGCACTTTCAATTTCCAGTACAGCAGTTATTGTAAAGATTTTAGAAGAGATGGGACGAATAAAACGAGAATCAACCATCCTCGTATTGGGAATCTTGATTGTAGAAGATGTTATTGCAGTCATTTTAATCTCCTCTCTACAATCAATTGCATTAGTTGGAACTGTATCTATAGAATCTGTTTTGATTGTAGTTATTGTTGCAATAGGTATGATTGCAGGAACATTTACTATTGGAACTAGAATTATCACACCTTTGATAGATAGAGTAGCGGCAACTGAACATCGTGAAATTTTGTTACTTAGTGTGTTGGGTGTGTGTTTTGGTTATGCTTTATTGGCAAACATTGTTGGCTTGTCCGTTGCTATAGGGGCATTTCTTGCAGGAGTGTTAGTTGCAGAATCTAAATCATCTGAAGTTTCCAAACTACTGGCAAGTCCGATTAAAGACATGTTCGTAGCTATCTTTTTCATATCAGTTGGTGCCTTGATGGATGTTTCTCAGCTTCAAAACTACATTGTTTTGGCAATAGCGCTGATTGCAATTGCGATTGGTATGAAATTTGGAGGAAACATTATTGGCAGTATTGTATTCCGTCAAAAGCGTGGAAAGGCAATTCGCTCTGCATTCACACTAGCTGCTCCTAGAGGCGAATTTTCGATTGTTATAATCAAAACTGGAGTTGACATTGGTGCTGTAAGCGCATTTTTGTTCCCATTGATTGGTGTGATATCTATTGTCACTGCATTTATCACACCATTTATGGTACGCGCCAGTGATAAAGTAGTACCAATATTTGAAAAGAAAAATGTCTGATGAACTAAAAAAATTATATGAACAAGTTCATGATGGTGTAACAACATTTGATTTTGAAGGAAAAGATGTTCCATGTATTATTTTAGAAGAAAGAAAGTATGACGAAATAATTTCTAAAGTTGCTGGAAAATCTCTTGCAATTAATACTGATCTTAACATATTGCAAGATGGACTAGGTCATGTTTTTGTAGAGGTTATCTTAACATTTTCTCAAGACGGAATTGTTGAAAAACTTTTAATCAATGCAAACAAAGATTTATTCTTTTTTGAGTCTCTTGCAAAAACTTCAATGATTGCACTTTCCTCACCACAGTCTACATATGGAAAAGATAATGTCTTTATGATTCAGCTACCCAAGCCTGAAAAAGCTGAAAACGCGTTAGAAATCATACAACGCGGATTAGAACAAAATAATAAAAGATAGATGGTGCAGTTACCGGGATTTGAACCCGGGTCACGAACTTGGCAAGCTCGAATATTAACCAAACTGTACTATAACTGCAACAATCCTAAGGGATGAATTTGGATATTAAACTGTTTTTAACTAATGTAACGTAGTTAACCTATGGATGAAATACTAATGGAGAAAATCAAGCAAAAAATCCATGATACTATTTCAAACAAAGAGGAAATACAACAACTAATTCAATTTCTTTCTAATATTGATGATTCAAAATCATTTGCACTTGGTATTGTTGTTGGAAGACTATACAACGCATTTTATTACCAAACAAAAAGAATTCTAGGTCGTGAACCAACAGACGTTGAATTTGCAGAGTTTTTAGAATTTGTTAAAAGTAGAAAATCTGATTTAGAAAATTTATGGTGACATCTTTTTTTGCCAGTCAATTACATTGATTTTTGGAGTTCCTGGTATTTTGACACATGCACTTTTGAGAGCTTCTTTTGCTTTTTCTAGATGTGGTGCATTAACATAAAATTCCATGATGCATTGATTACGTGCAACTCTAGCTCCTAAGCTTGTAGCTTTGCCCCACGCTCTTCTCATTCCTTCTGAAATTCTATCTGCACCTGCAGTTGCAACCATTTTGTTTTCTCTTAGTAATACATGAGGGTAAATTCTGAGTCTGCCGAAATAACCCGTTTCGCCTGTAGCCTCTTCGAGTTTTTTACTTGCTGATAATCTACATGATTCAATTGCCATATGTCTGATCTGGACTTTTTCATTTACAAGTAATTGGACACAATAATCATAGTTTGCTCTCTTTCCTCCTTGGAATTTTGCAATTTTTATCTGTGGGTTACCTTTGATGAAGTCTTTTCTACAGAATGGTTGACCCTTTCCGACTCTATAATTAGCGCCATGCATGATAATTCAACCCTGAATGCCCATATTTTAACGGTTAGACAACCCTTATTCGTATCTCCAATGCTTATATGGAAAACCATCAACCTTCTCTCATTATGGAAGAAACCCCTTTAGTGAAAGGTGAATTGGTTTCGGATCAAACTTGTATCACAGATAAAGAAATGATCCATGAACTTCAACTCAAAGGATTTGGAGAAATTGAAAAAGAAAAACTATTCTTAAAGTCATTTGAATCTCTTTATTTGTTATATTCAGACAAATTGATTCTTCGTAAGGGCAAAAAGCAAATTAATTTTGATGATTTATTGAGTATATGTCAAAAAAATGATCCTGAAACTCTAACAAAATTTCTGATCTACCGAGATTTGAAAACTCGAGGATATGTTGTAAAAGATGGATTTGGATTTGGTTCTGACTTTAGGGTTTATGAACGAGGACAATTTGGTGAAAAAGGTGCGAAATTTCTAATTTTTGGTCTCAATGAAGGTCAGCAAGAGAAAATGGGTACTCTTCAGAAAAAGATTGAACAAATAACTCAGATGGGTAAAGAACCTGTAATTGCTGTTATTGAAAGACGTGGAGAAGTAATTTATTATAAAATAAATCGAATGAATTTTTATGAAAACAAAACAGGTCTAGAAGAACTATCTCAACTCTAAACTTCAAATACCCATTCAGGTGAATATTTCAAAAGATTATTTCTTTCTGCTTCCATAAAGTCATGAACTTGAACATACCGTGTCTTGTTTTCCCACAAGTCTTCAAAATCTTTAATCTTTCTATCTATTCTGGATTTGTCATTCCATGATGTAAATACGTCTACTGATTCAAAATCTCTAATGTTGGTAGAAAGCGACGATGAAGTTCCAGTAAATGCCACCGCATCTCCTGTTCCATCTTTGAATATTCCAATTCTTTCTGAAAACAAATTTGAAACCATTTCTGAATTTGTAATTGCTATTTTTAATTCAATTTGGCCATTATTTATGAAATCTTGCAACTTCTGAATTTTGACATCTTTGATTAACTTTCCATCAAAACGTTTGGTATATTTTTCATTGAAGAGTTTTGTTAATAAGTTAAGATCCGATATTTTGAATCTATTACCTGTAATCATTCTTAATCTTGCTTTGCCTGAAGTAAAATTATCAAAACCAAATGCAATACCTGCTAGATTTCGAATTGACAAAAAATCAACACATCTGTCATATTCTGTACATGTAGATAGACATGGAAAGAAAAACTCTGCAACTATATCATTTCTATCTGAGCGGTACTCTTCTTCAAACTTGATATCTCGTAATCGCAATATTTTTTTAATATGATTTTGTTATTTAAACAAACAATTCTTTGATAATTTGACTATCATCTCATATTTTTGTCAATTATAGTCATAAGATGGAATTTTGTTTATAAAGTAACTATCCATCAATAATCTCAATACTAGTAATAATTTTATAATTTGTTAATTTTTAATGTGATTTTCTCTTACGATATATTTGAAAAGAATCTTTTTAATGATTTTTCAAATTTTTTGTTTAAACTTTTAAGGTGTACTGATTCAATTTCTAATGTATCTTCATCAAACCACGGTTTTAAAAGATACATTTCTCTGCTCATCTCAATTTGTATCCAAGGAATGGGATTATTTCCATACGTTTTGATGATATATCCTCCATGAAAGGGATCATTTAATTTAATTTCAGAACTGTTTATCTCAAAAGATTCTGCTATAGAATCCGCTAAAAGTGTGATCATTTCTTTTGATGATGTCTTTCCATCTTGATTCGAAAGGCAAAACATGGGTCTCTTTTTTTTATTGCCATCTGGAGAAATATTTGGGGCATATGATGCCATTGAATGACAATCTAGACATATCTGTAAATCTAATTCATTAATCTTTCTTTGTATTGTTCTATGGTATGGTTGATAATATTTTTGAATTAATGTTTTTGTTAATGATTCATTTGGTTCTTGACCTTTAAGGTAGATTGGTTTTTGATAACACGTAGAACTTTTTATCAAACCGTCTGGATTTTTTGGAGGAAGATCTTGTAGAGAACGATTAAGATCTACAAATGTACGTGCAATATCTGCTATTACTACACATTCTACACTATCTTTCAAATCATAAATTTTTTGAACAAATGGATCAATGTCATCAAAAAGATCTTTTTTTGTTATACAAAGAGAACTCTCAAGTTCAGACGGCTTCCCCATTCCTCCATGTGGTATTGATATTAACACCGGAAATTTACTCAATCTGCTCCGCCTGCAGTTCCGTCTCTTCTCACTTCTGCTACTCCATGAAATTCATTTCTTGTTTGACATTTCATTACTGCATGAATCGCTCCATGAAAAAATGAATATCTCTCTTTAGGGTCTATTTCATATCCTAAATTTCTTAAATTATCTATTATCTCTGGTTTGAAACCGTCAATCTCAAGACTAATCTTGCCACTTGCAGAACAATGAAATCTTGGTCTATCCACTGCTTCCTTCATTGAAAGTTCTCCATCGATAATTCTAGAAAGAAATTGAATTATGGTAGAAAATATTCGTGCACTTCCAGGGCTCCCAACAACAATCCATAATTTTTCATCATGAAAAACAAATGAAGGTGAAACTGACGTCCATGGTATCATATTTGGACGTATAAAATAAGGATGATTTGGATTCTCAAACTCAAAAGCAGAAATATAATTGTTATACAAAAATCCTAATCCTTCTGCGGCAGCTTTTGACCCATATGCTAGTTCAATTGATTGTGTAATGCCAATTGCATTACCCTCATCATCCATTACTGATAGATGTGTAGTTTCACCTCCAAATTCTGGCGGTGTCATAGGTAAAGTGTCATCCATTGTATTGTGTATTGAATCTGCAAGTTGTGTTGCAAAATGTCTAGAAAGATGTGTCTTGTCTAAATTTTTTGTATATGTATGTGGGTTAAATGGATTTTGAAGTCTGTGAAATAATGCCTTTCTGAATGTCTCTGCAACAAAATGATATGAATTTGGATTACCACTTCTCAAAAATTTCGATGGAAGGTGATTTAACATCATTAATACCAAGAGTAGTGTTCTACCAGCAGCAGGTGGTGGCATTGTTTCTACTGTCACATTTCTATAATGTCGTCTAATCGTAGTTCTTTCAATAGGATCTGGAATCATCATTAGATCTTCTTCACGTAGTAAACCATTATTTTTTATCATATCTGCATTAATTTTTTTTGAAATTACACCATGATAAAATGTTCTCCAACCGTTATCTGACATATATTGTAGTGTTTCAGCTAAATCATCTTGAACGAAAAGATCATTTTTTTCATATGGAACTTCTCCATCTTTGAGAAAATATTTGGCACCTGATTTTGATTTAATCTTCATAAAATTCTCCAACTCTTTTTGTTGAAGATCGTGCTGGAGTTTTGTTATTCTATACCCTCTTTTTGCAATTCTAATTGCAGGTTTTATTATTGTAGACCACGGTAATCTCCCAAAATGTTCGTTTAGATATCCTATCACTACTGGTGTGCTAGGTACGGTGGTGGCTCTATATCCTATTACTCTTGATCTCTTTTTGGTAAATTTTGATGAATGAACTAATGATGGTGATCTGCTTGAGCCATCTAAAGCGACTGTTTTTCCATCTTGGTAAATGATAGCCATGCTTTGTCCTCCCAATCCAGAGGCCTGAGGCTCACATACTCCTAAAGCCAGAGATGCTGCGCATGCAGCATCAACTGCGTTTCCACCTTTTTGAAGCATATCTATACCTGCTTGAGTTGCATTAGGAAATGCTGTTGCAACCATTCCGTGTTTGGATTTTGAGCATTTTTTATTTTTAGTCTGCGCAAATGAATCCTCAATTTTTTTTATGTTCATTGCTATGCTATTTTTTTTCTGAACACGAATGAATTGTTAATGCCAATAATAATGAGCGTTCTAAGATACTATCTTTTATAATGTATTCATTTGGACTGCGTACTTCTGCACCTATAGGTCCCATGCTACCTAATTGTGGAATAGTTTCTGGTACATAACACACATCAGATGATGAAAATCGATGCATTGGTTTTACCTTTATGTCTGATTCTACTGCCATCTTTGCCACCTGTCTATAAAACTCAATATTTTTTTGTGTTTCTCTTGCCACTGGTCTAACAACTTCTTTTGTCAAATGAATGTCAAGATTCGTCTTACTGCGAGATTTAGCAATTTTTGAAATTTGATTATCAAATAATTCTCCTTGTTCTTTTGTCTTGAATCTAGATTCTAATGTTAATCTTCCATAATCGGGAGTTTGTCCATGAGATGTGTTTGCAGTAAAATTAGAGATTGTTATTCTTGCATCTTCCTGTTTCAAAGAAATTTTTCTCCATTCAATTATTTTTTTGCACATATCTGGAATTACATCTTTTATTCCATCAGGTTGATGTAAATGAGAAATGTCAATTAAATATCTTATAACGCCAGAACACGAAGTGGCAATCCCTCCATCTAAACTTCCATTTTTTAATTCGATTACATGTTTTGATCTTTTTGAAACATCTGATGCAATTCTATTGCTAAATCTCCCACCAAGACTGTCATCACAAGTAAGTAAAATACCACATTTGATTTCACTCATATGTTTACTAAACTGTAATGCTTGTAGTGCTGCTATTAACGTCACTAAACCACCTTTGCTTTCAGCTATTCCTGAACCATAAAGCTTGTTCCCAATCTTACGGAATGGTGAAAAATCCTGATTCGTATACCATGTATCAAGATGGGAAAGAATCATGATATCATATTCATTAGAATCAGTGTTTGAGAAAAATAACGTATCCCCTACATCAAATTCATGATGAACTTTTGTCTTTAGCCCATAATGTTCAAGTCTTTTTTTAATTAAATTGCCTAGTCGATTGTTTTCTCCTATATTCCTAGATGTGGTATTGATGTTTACAAAATTTTCTAATAGTGTTTCAAATGAACTCAAATGCGTTCTAAGATAACTTCTTAACGTGACTCGTAAAGGTCTGTCATCATCTAGTTTGTCTTTTTCTTCTACGTGATGATATGACTCTCCAAAATATCTTTCTGCAGATACATCCAATATTTTGTTGATAAGTGATTCATAAGAATATCCAGCTTTCTTTGCAGCAAAGAAAAAAGAACCGCCTTTACCCAAACTTGCCATCGAGTTTAATTCAAGAATGAAAAAATTTCCATCTTGATCCATCCTGACATCTACTCTTGTGTAGTCATTTACTCCGAGCTTATGAAATGCTTTCTTACATAATGATTCTAATTCTTGATATTTTTCTTTAGGAAGTAGTGCTGGACAAATCTTGTCTATGCCTCCCTTTTTCAGTTTGTCATCTTTTGTCTGAATGTTATTTGGATTGCCTTCTAGATTTATTTCAACAATTGGGAGAACTTCAACATGTGAGCCATTGCCAAGTAATCCAATAGCAAACTCTCTTCCAGGAATAAATTGTTCTACTAGAATTTCTTGAGAAAATTTTATTATTTGTTCTTGGACTGCATCTTTTAGATCTTTCCAATTGTATACCACTTTCATTCCCATCGAAGTTGATTCTAGTTTTGGTTTTACGATTACTGGAAATTTTAGATCATCAAATTTATCATCTGCAGTTGAAAATACCCAAAATCCAGGAGTTGGTATGTTGTGTTTTTGTAAAACTATCTTTGTCATTACTTTGTCTTGAACAATAGAGTGTGCTTCTGGTCCTGAGCCTACATATGGAATTCCAAGCATCTCAAGCATTGCAGGAACATGTGTGTACCTATTCTGTCCTTGAATGCCATATGCCATATTGAATACTATTCCTGGTCTTTCACCTGAAACAACACGTGGCATAAAATTTTTCAGTTCTTCGATAAAGCTCATACCTCCTTCAATAACCTTGACCGTATGTCCACCAGCTTCTAAAGACTTTGTTACTCTTTCAATTGCAATTTCACTATAGTGCTCCTTTGTAGACATTCCAAAAACATTGATCACATCATCTGAATCAACCTTTTTTGTGTTGTACACTACTGCTACTTTCATACATACAATGCTTTTTTATACTTTATATTGATTTTAAAAAATTTTTCAATCTATTTGTATTTTTTTAATAATTCCTATTGATTATGATGAAAATTTATTCAATTTTTTATTTTTGTTAATTAAGAATACAATTAATTTTGAATTATGTTTAGTGCTTAATGTGATTTTCTTTGTTTATTGTATATTGTAACATAATCTTCAGAAAGTTTTTGATTTGGTATGATGATTCTTCCACCATCTTCACTTAATGCAACAATTTTTGTTAGATGTATCTCAATTATTACTCCATATACTTCTTTGATTCTAATTGAATCTCCTATGTTAATGTCCGAATTAAAAAAGAGTCCAACTCCTGCCACAATGTTTTTTAATTGATGCTGTAATGCAATTCCAAAAATTACCATTCCTACCCCGATTGAAGTAATTACTTCTAATGCAAATTCAAATAATCCTAGAGATAAACCCAAGAAAATGATTTCAGGTATTATTATTACAAGTGAAATAATTCCTAATAATTTCTGTGCACTTGCTTTTTTCTTGTTCTTTTTATTTATGATGTATCTTGTAGTTACTAATAATGCAGCAGATATGACTAAAGATGCTAATATGATGTAATAATTCTCAATCACTATATTCACTATCTATGATTAGTTTACATTTTTCATTAGATATTATTAATGTATCAAATTTAATAAATTATCTTTCAAAATCATCATGTAGCAGTAGCTTGTTTCTTGAATAATCTACATCAATTGCAATTATGACTGGTTTATCTTTTGATTTTTTCGCTTCATTTAAAATTTCAGGAAATTCTTCAGATGATTTTACGTGATATCCTATAGCTCCAAAACTCTGTGCTAGTTTTACAAAATCTGGATTGCTGAATCTTGTAAATGCATCTTTACCGTATTCATCCATCTCTTTTAATGATATCAATCCATATCCTCCATCCACCCACACAATAATTATTATTGGAAGATTCAATCTACATGCTGTTTCTATCTCTTGAACATTCATTAAAAATGAACCATCCCCACACATTGCAACTACATTTCTATCTGGATAGACAATTTGTGATGCAATTGCTCCTGGTACCGAAAATCCCATGGAGCAAAACCCATTTGGAATAAGACACGTATTTGGCTCAAATGTGTTGTATGTTTTTGAAATCCACATCTTATGTGCCCCTACATCTGAAATTACAATATCTTTGTCTCCAAGACTTGCTCTGACATCTGTAACAAGTTTTTCTGGTTGAATTGGATATGATTTGTCATTTTTATGACGTTCAATTCTGTTTACTACTTGTTGTTTAATTTGTTTAAATAATTCCGGAATCTCTTTTTTTGGAAAATCAATTGATGGATCTATTTTCTTTTCTTTTTCGAGCTCTTCTAAAATAGCATCAATCGTATATTCTACATCTGCATCAATCTCTACTTCTGGAGGATAGTATGTATCAACTTCAGCTGATGTAAAATCAATATGAATAATCTTTTTTGAAAGGTCTCCATTCCAATTTTTTGGACTATATTCTACAAGATCATACCCAATCGCAATTACCACATCAGCGTTTTTCATGGCGATTAATGCATGATCAGCCTGTTTAATTCCAATTGTCTGCAGATGTCGCTCTGACTTATCCGATATTACGCCTTTTGCCATGAATGTATTCATTGAACATATTCCAGTTTTTTCTGTAAACTGTCTAATATGTGAGCTAGAGTTTTCACGAATACATCCGTTTCCTACAAGTATTATCGGTCTTTTTGATTCTAGAATTATCTTTGCAGCTTTTTTTACTAGAGATGGATGTGGTATAGAACGTGTTGTTGGGGAACGATTTACAGGTAATATGTCTGACATTTCTTTTGCGATGTTTTGAGGAAGTTCAATATGAGTTGCACCGCTTTTTTCTTCGAGTGAAATTTTAAACGCACGCCGTACAATTTCTGGTATGTTGTTTGCATTTCGAATAGACCAATTCCATTTTGTAATTGGTTTGAACAAAGTTATTGCATCCATGTTCTGATGAGATTCTTTATGTAACAGATGTGAATCTGTTTGACCCGTTATTGCAAGGACTCTTGATCTATCCATATTGGCATTTGCGATACCTGTTGTAAGATTAGTAGCTCCTGGCCCGAGTGTTGCTAAACATACTCCTACGTTCGGTGTAATTCTTCCGTAAATATCTGCCATGAATGCAGCTGATTGCTCATGTCTGACTAGAATAAATTTAATTTTAGAATTTAATAATGAAATACAAAAATCTGAATTCTCTTCACCTGGCAATCCAAATATGTATTCTACACCCTCGTTTTCAAGACATTTTACAAATAAATCTGATGCTTTCATATTATGGGATACTTGTATCTTGTATTTAGTTTGTCTATCATATCTATGAGTTTTTATCTATGCTGTGTGAGTTTTATCATATTAAATTTTTGAAAGAATTTTTTTCTTTTTTTCTTGAAATTCTTTATTTGTAATTATCCCTGCTTTTTTTAATACTGCTAGTTTTTCAATTAATTCTAGATGTTTGCGAGTTGGGGTTTTGAGATCTTTTCCAATTTGAATGCCTGATTTTGTACTTTTTTTTATTTTGGAACCTATGATGCCACCTTTTTTTATGATTTTTTCTCCAATTATGACGCCCTTTTTCTTTGCCTGTTTGATAATTTCTTCAGATTTTTGTTTTGTCATGTCATTTACTAGGGTATGCTTTTTTGCCATATTGCTTAATTCACGCGTCTTTCTGCGTGCAAGATGAGCCTGAAATTTTAGATCTTTGAGAATCTCATTTTTAGTTTTTCGTTTGAACCTTCTGGTATATTCTTCAATAACTAAAATTGGAAATGGACTAAACTCTACATCTAGATAATATTTTATGATGGTGTCATCCGGTAATGTCTTAAGATATTCTTTAATTGATTTTTCAGATTTTATTTCCATGTTTTTAACTTGATGTAATCTCATAAAAAGATTCAAGTATATAATACATTGATTACTAAAAACTATTTACGTATTTTTAAGTAAATTATAAGTCCTGCAACTATAATCGTTCCAATTATAATTCCGAGTCCAATTAACCATGCTTGCGAAAATAAATCAAAATTTGTTATAATTACAATTCCAATTAAATTAGTAATTACAATCACTAGTGCAATAATTATTAAATTCTTAGCCAACTTTGCTCAAATCCTATCGAGTATTTTTTTCTTTTTTTTGGCAAATTCTTCATCAGTTAATATTCCTAATTCCTTAAGTTTGGCTAGTTTTTCTAGGATCTCCAGACTAGATGTGCCATATTGTGTTCCAAGTTTAATCCGTCCTACAATGGATTCAAAAAAGTAAAAAAATCCGTTACTGATTTTTTTGTAAAATTTAGGGCTGTTCTTTTTAATTGAAATTGCAGAATCAATGCCTTTTTCTTTGATTTTTACAGAATTATTTTTTAATGATTTCCACTGAGGATGTGATTTGATATATTCTGTTCCGCTAGAAGCAGTATCTTTAATTTTCTCAATTGATTCTTTTCCAAATTGTTTACTTTGCTCTACTCTACGTTCATAATTTTTTTTAATATCTAGGGAATTCTTTACTTGGTCATCACTAATTTCTGATTTATCATTATCATTTTGCATAATTTGCCGATTTCTATATTGCTTGATTGTGCTATTTTAATGCCCTCATTCTTAGGTGATCCTAATTTTTAATATTCTTAGTACTTATTTTTTACCTTTATGTTAAACAGAAAAGTTACTAGATGAATTGAACCTAAAATTAATCAACTTTATCAAAAATTAAATGCTGGGGTATAGACAAGCGGGCTTGGTTTGACTCATAACGTTCAGTATAATGAAAATTAATACTTTAGACTAAATTACACTGATCGGTATTTACAAAATTGTAGAATACTTTATGAAGACATGATTAGAAAATTAGATTATTGATAACACATTTGTTTTTAGTTATTGTATGTTTGACTATTTTTTTTGTCTTTTATCCAGCGGATGCAATTCCTTGGACTTCTGATGAAAAAAAAGCACTTGACGCAGATGCAATAGCTGTAGGACGAATTGTATCATATCATGATGATGGTGCTCAAAGATATTATGAAATTTCCATCATAAAATGGATCAAAAATCCGCAATTATCTCAAACCATAACAATGAGAAGCATTACTCCAAAAGTATTTGATCAACATGTTCCATATGAAATATTTGAGAAAAAAGATTTGGGTTTGTTTTATATCAAATTAATTGATGGTGAATGGCATTCTACTAACTATTCAAAGCAGATTTTTGCAAGTGAGCAAAGTCAAACTATCTACAATATGAAAAAACTTGTTGGAAACAATGATCCGGATTCTTCAGTTTCGTTAGAGCGAATATGCAAAGAAGGTCATGTCAATGCAGTAAAAAATCGTACCGGTGAGATATATTGTGTAAAACGTGAAAGTTTGGAAAAACTCAGAGAACGAGGATGGGCAGAACCACTTGGAGATGTTGTATTTCAAAGAACAAATCCAATTAAATCAGAGTCTAAAACAAAAAGCATCATTACGGTACAAGACAGACCTATTAACAGAACAATTGTTCCAATAACAATTACAGAGATGACTACTGATGCACAGTCATTAGATACAATCACTCATTGGGATTTCTCAATTTCAGGAATAGACATGGCTACATTGAACAAGTATTGGGGAAATCTGGCAAATCAATACATTACAAGTGAGATGGTTGATCAAAACGGAGATGACGTGTTAGATTATTCACGTATTCCAGATGGCATGATATTTTACAAATTATCATTATTTTATTATCCAACTACATGTGATGATGGTACAAAAATAACAGGTGAGGGAGGATATCCAGAACCCATCCCTATAAAGAAAGGAACAGATACCGTATTTTTTAAAAGAGGAGATATTGGTTTGTATCCTGATGATAATGGAAAATATTTTTTTGATTTTGTGTCTGGATTTGAAACCGATGTCGAGTTTCATCCAAACATACATGTAATATCACAAGAGACAAAGAAATGCAAGCTAGATACTAATCAAAGAAACTTTACTGATGTTTATTATACAAATGCAGTTTTTGATTTTAAAGAACTAAAATGAAAACTAGACTTTTGATACTTGCTGGAATTGTTTTATTTCTATTTGGTATCTCTACAGTTGCTTATGTGATCTTTGGTGATTCAGAAATTAAGATGAATGTTGAGGAGATACTTTTATTCATATTTGGATTGATGGTGCCTGGAATGATACTTTCTGGCATTGGGGTTTCATTGGAGTTTTCTAAAAAGAAATGGGGCTAACAATAACTGATCTTACTTTAGATGGAGAGAATAAAACGCTTTTACTCCCAACTGTAACGCAATTATTTAATAATAAATGAACCTTTTATGAACATATGAAGAACGACAAGGAACTTAGCTCTGCTCTGCGGGAATTTATGTCTGGATATTCTAAATTAAACAAAACAATTACTGCAAATAAAGAAGAACTTCAAAAAATTGTTATTCCTAGAATTGATTTACAAAAAATTATGGATACTGCTTCGGTATTTCGCCTTACTAAAGAGATTGATAGATTACCATCGTTTAGTAAAATTATAAATGAAAATGATTTAAAATTATATAATTCTATATCAAATTCAGAATCATCAAAATTTTGGAAAAATTATTCAACGTCATTAAAAGAAACAATTCAACATTCTGAATCTGCTAAAAAACTAGGTGTTCAAAATGTAAGAAAACTTGTTAGAGAATTAGATGATGCAACTAAAAATTTTGATTCAGCAGAAAAAGAATTTTCAGAAAAAATAGAATTAAAAGATGCCTCTGAAAGAATGCAAGATTATAATCGAACAATTGCTGAAGTTGGTTTGACATCAAAATATTTGACTTCTATGGCATTAGATTTTTCAGAATTATATACTGAAAAGTCGGATGAATCATTATTAGAAAAAATTAAGAGAAAATTATCTCTACTTTGGAATAGAATTAAAAAATCTATTTCTACTATTATTGAAAGAATGAGAGAATTTGTACTTAATTTAGGAGAGGATATACAATCTCATCTCGTTGAATTAGAAGAATCTCTTTCCAAAGGATTAGGGGAGGCTAAAAATAAAATCACAGAAGTCTTTGAAAAAATTTCTGATAAATTCCATACGATGATTGAAATATTACTTCAGAAAATGTTTGAATTTCTTAACCGATTTTCTGAACTTGCACAAACTCATGGCTTTGGAGTAACAAAAATCCAGGTTAAATTACCATCCATTAAACTAGAGGTTCAGGGATTATTTCCAATTCCAATTCCTACAATAGATGCCCCTGATGTCACAGTGGATATCTCGGCATTACCTAAACCAAAAAGAAAATCAAAAAATTCGTAAATTTGGCTCAACTTTAAGATATAATTCTAATTTTTCCAAATCTTCTTTTCTATCATACATATCAAGATAGGTAGTATGACCTATCATTGCATGAGCAATGTCTGTATCATGTGTTCGTCTTGCACGAATAAAAAAATATGATCTAAATGTGTGAAGGGATATGTGGTGTCTCCTAGTTGATTCATATTTTTCAGTCAATCCTGCTCTTTCTCTATATCTTGCAAAAGCCTCAATCTCAGTCATTGAGGCATGATATGGGATAGAATTTGTTGCAAACGCTAGATCATTATCATTTAGTCTTTCTAAATATGGTCTAAGAAAAAACTCTGCTTCTTTTGAAACAAATGTAGTATGTGCGGTTCTTGTTTTTGTAAATTGAGCAGGTATCTCTATTTTGATTCTTTTTGGATACTCTAAATCAAAGTCTTTTTTTCTTAATGCTACAGTTTCTCTGATTCTCATGCCTGAACCAATCAAAACTAGATACAGCATTTGTCTTGGTATTGGTGTAAATTTGAAGAGTTGAAGTATTTCTTCTCTAGTTAAAGGGTGGAGTTTTTCTTTGATTCTTTTAGGAACTCTGACATTTTGTCTTAGATCTATTGGATGTACTCTGATTCCATTATAACTAAAATAGTAAATTGCAATTTGATAATATTTCTGAATCGTACTATGTGCTAGTTTTGATCTTGCTAAATTATTAACAAAATCTTGAAGCACTCCGATAAACGCTTCATCTTTATCTTCAGGCTTTAATGATTTTATTTCATCTACAATATCTTGAATGTTTTTCTTACCATATTTTGAATAACAAAATTTTTCAAATTGTTTGAGTGTTGCAATGTAATTTGTTCTTGTAGAGTACTCTAAATTTTGAATTCCATCTAAAAATGATTGTTTTGTTTTCTTTTTTAGAAGAAAAGATGACATGTTTTGGCTGGCAAAAATAATTAATTATTTTATATGTTAACTGATTCTACTTTTTTACTTGTTTTTAGTGAATTTCTATAAATAATTTTACATAATTTTTAGTGTAAAAAATCTAAAGTTCTTTAGATTTATCTCAATTTTTATGATTTTCATACCTAGCGCATACCAGATCGTTTTTCTATCTCCAGTTACAGAGTATAGAAGTTGAACTATAACGAGTTAGTCGATTTCATACAAAACAAAATGAAAATGGAACAAGAGCATAACTATCAACCTGTATTCATTAAAACATTACTTCAAAATTCTGGCACTGCAACTAAACCACAAGTAAAACAAGCACTGATTGAAGCAAACCCTGACATCGAAGTTCCAAATGATTCTCATCTAACTGCACAAAATGCCCTTTTAAGACGTAAAGTCATCACAGCTAATGATAATTCTTATTCTCTAAATGACTATGGTACTTTTTCAATTGATGAGAGAAATAAACTAGTCAATTTATGTACTGATAAAATTTCTGAAGCTGCAACATATGCATCAAAAACTTCTAGAAGATTAGTTTTGTTTTCAGTATCTGGTGATGCCTCATTTGCACACTTTGAAGATACAATGCAAAAAGATGTTGAGACTACAAAACTATCTCAAACAAAAATGAAACAATTTCCAAAAATTCGTACATGGGGCTCAATTCCAAATAAATGGGCATTATCTAAATGGTCAAAACTAAAACAGGGAGATATTTTGTTATTTTACAAAGATAAGCAATACATTACAAGTGCAGTTTTAGAAGGAACTGAACAAAATGGTATAGTTGCTAAAGAAATGTGGGGAACAAAACCTGATTCTGATACAACTTGGGAATTAATTATGTACATGAAACCAGAATCTGTAAAAACTGCAAATGTTGATTATCAAAAACTAAACAAATTTCTAAATTACAAAGATAATTTTATGCCAACTAGAACACTTGATTTTACTCTAGTCAGAGCTGATGCTACAAAAGATCTTGAAAAAAGACATGGAAGTTTAGAAAATGCATTATCTTCAATAGGATTTAATTTTGGAAAAATTGTAACTATTGCACAAGGTTCTGGTGCTCCTGGATGTGATGAGACACATTCTTGTTTTATTCCAGAAGAATTACATATTTCAAAAGGAGATACTGTTACTTGGATTAACACAGATACTGCAGCACACACCATAACTAGTGGTACTGTTTCTGATGGTCCTGATGGTAGATTTGATAGTAGTTTACTATCTCCTGGAGCCCAATTTACGCATAAATTTAATGAATCTGGAGAACACCCATATCATTGTCTTGTACATCCTTGGATGGTAGGAAAAATTATGGTTGGCCAAACTGCTGTGTCTGAAAATTATCTTTTACTCCGACATAATATGACACGTGATAACCCATGGAGTGATGAATTTGGAAAATCATACCATTATGGAAAAATAGCAAATTACACAAAACTAACATCTGATTCAAAAACTATTTGGTATGATAGACAAGATGGCAAGTATGTGTTCTTAGGTCATGGTGATGTGGGAGATATTCAAGAAGACCAATTAGGTGATGATATTTATGCAAAGATGATAAATTTTCACAAATTTGAACCACCAAAAATTGCAACAGAAGAACTTAGAGGTAAAATTACAACACTGCCAAATTTTAACAATCAACATTCCATATTGCCAATTACTAAAGAAATCTATGATGAAATCGTTTATGGTAAAGAAATTAGTAAATCCAATGTGAAAACTTTTGAAGATGATCCATTACCTATTCCAACTCCTGAAGATCTTAAAAACGGATATAAAAAAATCAGTGATGAATTACTAGTACCAGAATCTAAAGTAATTGAAATTGTAACTGCATTAGCAAGTGGACGACATGTGTTGCTTGCTGGACCAATTGGTACAGGAAAAACTAGACTAGCACAAATAATTCCCACAGCATTTTGGGAAAGCATTGGTGGTTATTATTCTGAAGATTATACTGCAACATCTGACTGGAGTACACAAGATGTTATTGCGGGAATATTTCCAAAGATGGCAAATGATAAACCGCTATATGAAATTCAAAATGGCTGTGTTGTTGAAACTGTATCAAAAAATTGGGAAAATGGAATTAATGGTGGAAACAGAAGTTATTCAAATTCTACATCATCTGCATCTAGAGGAACTTGGCTAATTATTGATGAATTTAATCGTGCAGACATTGACAAAGCATTTGGACAACTATTTACAGCCTTGAGAACAAGAGCTTTGAAGATACCTACTGACCAAAAGGGACTTTCATACAAGTATCTCAAAATTCCTGAGGATTATAGAATTATAGGCACGCTAAACACTGCAGATAAGCACTTTTTATTCCAATTATCTGATGCTCTAAAAAGTAGATTTGCGTATATCGAAATCGATATTCCTTCAAGAAATGAATTTGAAAAAGAAATCTATTATGCAATGAAAAATGCAATTGAAGAATTAGGGGAGGATAATTACGAATCTCTGGTTGCTTTTGATCATGATAACAAAAGATTAGACAAAGAAAATTCTAATGAAGAATTTTACACTAGAGTTCTTCAAGCATATTTGTTTCTTGATCTAGTTCGTATATTTAAAAAACTTGGAACCGCAATTCTAAAACTTGTTTATCAAAATCTTCTTGTTGGCACAAGGATTACTGGCGATTCTAAACTTGCACTAGATAATTCCCTAAATTCTACTCTAATCCCACAACTTGAAAATCTTTCACGTTCTGCACTTGGTTCAATTCAGGCAATGTATTCTAAAGATATTGCAGAGTTTTTCAAAAATGCATACAAAAATCCAAACAGACAAAGTTACTCTGATGACTTTGCTAAAGTCTTGAATTATCTAAAGATTCAAAATGCTCAAAGACTAGCTACTGAATTTTCAAATGGTTCCTTACAAGTAGATAATACTTCTACGTGGACTCCGATTAAAACTGCACAAGAAAACAAGAAAAATGAATTTGAACAAGAATTAATTCAATTAAAACAATCCATTGATGAGATAATTAATTCTGTAATAATTTAGATATGTTTGAAAAAGAAGTTCAGCAAGAAATTAGAAATCTAAATGATCCGAAAGGCAGTAATCTAAAACAATCTGTAATATCTGATGAGTTTTTTCTTGACCTTCCTCAATACGATGATCTCAAAAAGAAATTTCGTGAAACAGAATATCATAGTAGACATTGGAAATGGCATCAACTTGTAAGGCTGGTTTTAGAGCCTCAACAAACAAGACAATACATGTATGATAGGCTTTTGAGCCTACTTCTCAAGCATAGAAGGTCATATGATGAGTATTTTATCCTCAAAACCCAAGAAGGTATTCATCAAATTCCAAATCCACTTGCAGATTTAAATAAAATTGAAATTTTGTATGAGAGATATTTTCAAATTTATCAAGATGTTAAAAATAGAATTCATTTTGATTATCCAAAAAAAGAATACATTGGACCAACAATTCGTGGGTCAATAAACTGGAATAAGACAATACAAAATACCTCTACTGAATTTCCAATGGAGTTTGTATCATCTATTAGACACAAAGAGTTTGAAACCTCTGAAAATATTTTGCTAATTTTATGTGCTGAATGGCTGTTTAGAGAATCAAGCAGATTACTACAAATTAATTTCAAAGACCCGTTATCTGATTATAATAGAAATCTACTAAGTGAGATATCTCAAAAAACCCAAATGATTCTACGTGACTTTCCATTCAAATCAATTCTTAATGAATCAAAACGATATTGGGGCTTGTCATTTTCTGATCCTCGAATAAAACAATTAGAACAAAAAACAAAACAACGAATTAACCAAAGATTTGTTAGAAATTCAAATTATCTACAATTACTAGAATGGATTGATGACTTTAGAAGTTTGGATATATCTAGAGTGACTGATTCTACTCCAACTAGACATATCTTAGATTCACTTGAAAATGTAGATACTGTTTATGAGGCCTGGATATTTTTAGAATTTGTAGAATTTTTACATGAAAAAGAATTGCTGATTAATCTAAAACTAGGTGATAAGGCATACTGTCAATTTGAATATCAAGGATTGATTGTAACATTTTGGTATGAAAAAACATTTTCAAGAATAGAAGGACATGGTTGGATACTAGAACATAGGCCAGACTTTACTGCAATGGTTGATGATGAGATTTTAGCAATATTTGATGCAAAAAATTACTCTAAAGCAAGTTCTGGATTTATCTCAGACTCTCAAAACAAGATGCTATCCTACATGAATAACTTGGATACAAATTATGGTGCTTTGCTTTATCCAAACTATCCAAAAAATTGGGATGATCTAACTCGAGATGAAAGAATGCAGCAACTAGTCTTGTTTTTAGGCTCAAAAAATCCTGAGGCAACTAATAATGAAATTAAAAGTCAGGCTCGACAGGTAGTTGATCTTGATTGGGTCGAATTACCTAAAGAATACCAAATAATTGCAGAACCTATAGCATTTCGTAAATTCGAGCATCCTGTACATGGTAAGAAGGCAAGATTTCATTTTGATCAGACATTATGTTTGATTAGAATGCCTCCAGAGCAAACAGAAATGGCAATTAATCTCAAAAATCAATCTCTGCAAGAAATATTCAAAGCAATTGTTTCTAGAATTCCTTTAATTATTAATGATCTAAAGTAAAAAATTCTGAATTTATTAAAAATTAACTAAATCCATTTGACATGATTATTCCTATTATTGTAGCTACAACACTTGTAACACCTATGATAATACCAATTTTACTATTTTTTGAAAGATGAATATTTTCAATATTTATGTTTACATCTCTAAATGGATTTTCTTCTTTCTGTAATTTCCTTTCTTGTTTTAGATTTTTTGGTTTTCTTGAATTTTTGTCTAACAACTCTGCTTTTTTAATTCGTCTAATGTATGTACTTTTATTTGTAGGAGTTGTATCTAGATTATAATAATAACAAATCATTTGTAATGATGTATCATCTGTAAAATCAAGTAATTCATAATCATCTCGATTATGAGAATTCCATGTATTTTTTAATCTACGTACAAGTTCATTTTTTGTACCTGATACAGGTTCTCCAATATCGCGCAATGCATCTTGAACTTGTTCTTTACTCATATATTCTGAAACTAATTTATTCACCGATAATCCCAATTAACCTCGCCTCATATTTTTTGAATTTTTCGTTGATTCGGTAGATGATTTATTAGTTAATGCACCAACAATTCTTAACGCTATTTCAAATTCTTTCATCTTTTCAGTATTTTTTTCAGCCGCTTTAATTAAGGATTCAAGTAAATTTTCAAGAATTTTGGTGGGATTAAATAAATCTGATACCACGTCTAAAACTGCAACTTCATGATACTCTTCCAATTCTTCAATATTTCGATATAAGTTACTGGATGAAAGATCTATTGTAACATGAAATATTTGTGAATCTGGATTACCTTCATAAAATGATCCAACTCTTACCATTGCACCGTATTTTTTTAATACTGGTTTTATTGCTTCAAAAAATATTTCATATACCCTTGCCAAATCTTCAGTTGTATTTTTTTTAGGATCATATGTCATTACTTTCAAAAGCTGTTCCGTTATTGATGAGATGTTAATCCCAGTGGCTTTTGCTTTTTCAATTACATCTTTGCTTATTCCAAGAGTTAGCTTTTGCTTTTGCTCTTTTTTCTCGTCAATTTCTTCTATCATACGTATCAATAATACGTATATTATTTAAATTTATACGTATGAGTCATACGTATATTATTCATTTTTAAACAATTTAGCCACCAAAATCTCTATATGACATTCTATTCACTTATTTCTTGAATTCTATGTTTTTCATTACTCTTCTTTCCATGTATTTGGTAATAACGCACCATTCCAATCTTTAACTTCATATTTTTCAAACCAGGCTTCATGTGTAAGATTTGCCTGATCTACAATTATCACTTGTAGGTTCTTCATTTGATTTGTTTTATCTATGATGAATTTGTACATTCGACCTAATTTTTTACGTGGATCTTTCTCATAATAATCATTTATGTTATTTACATCTGGATCTTCAGAAAAATATGGTGTAGATGGTTGATCAAATATAATGAAATTTGGAACTGGTCTTTCTCTTTCAATAAAATGTCTATGAAGTGCAAGATATAACATTACGTGTATGGCTAACATATTATGCCCTCCTCCTAAGTTTGAATAATCTCTTTGTTTATCATTTAGAATAATTTCCATTTTATCTATGCTGTATTTGAATTTAATTTTTCTTGCCTGATATAATTGAAGTTCAGGAGCCCACTCATCTAATTTTTCATTTATTGAATCTAAAATATTAATTCTTCTTGGACTTTGCTCATTAAATTTAATATTATTTTCAATTGATTTTATTTTATTAATGATTAATTTTTTCTCTGTAGATAATTTTGATTTGTCATCTGTTTCTCTTACACTCTCTAGCCAAAGTTTTACTTCTCCAATTATTTCACTTATTTGTAAATTTTCTTTGAAAATATTTTCAGATATTTTTTCTTCTCCTAAAAACCCTTTAATTTTAGAAGAAATTTTACTAATATCATTTTTAATATCTATTATTTCTTTTTCAACTGACTCTACAATTTCTTCAACATAATGCCTGATTTTTTTTGTACCGCCGAGCTCATTATCAATTTTTATAAAATCGTTTTTAATTTCTTCTATTTTTATTGGGATATGTTTAAGATCGTTTTCACATAATGGGCATGTGTTATTTCTTTTATCTGAATCAAAAACATCTATTAAATTTAATCTATATTTTTGATGATCAGTTTCTTCTTTAAATGTTTTAGTTGCATTTGAATATTTTTTAATTTCATATAGATCTTCTTCTTTCTTTGCTAGTTTTTCTCTTAATTCTATTAATTGATCATATAGCTCTACTACACTTCCAGAATGTAGTGTTATCTCTTCTGGTTTCCAACTAGAAATAATTCTATTTAACATTGTAATGTATTCATTAGTGTCGTTAGGTAATTCTTTTTCAGAATATAACCCAAATCGCTGACATTTGCCAAGTAGTTCATACGCTTTTTCAAAAACTTCTCCTTTAATCAATTCAAATTCTTTTAATTTTGAATTTATTGTGGCAAGTTCTTTTCTTAATTTTTGTAATTTTATAAAATCATAATACAAATCTTCATTAAATGTGCCTAGAAAATACTCCAAAGCTGATTTGATCTGAATATTCAAAAAACCGTCATGTGCCCTATGGTATAATGAATCTGTAGCATCGATTTCATTTTGTGTTAAATAACAAAAAAATGATGTATGTCTAACATTTAGATAAGATTCTTCACCATCCTTGAATTCAAATGGAATTTTTTCTATATCTAATTCAGAACTTAAAAAATCAATAATTTGATGCCTGTTGGTATTAGTTGTTTCAGGTTGTTCCTTTCCACTATTCTCTGTCCAATATTCAAAATACATCGGATCTGTTGTAGTGAGATATTCTACATTTTTTCTAGCTATGAATACTTTTTTTTCATTAATTTTTATAATTACACCCATCCATTTTATTAAATCATGAATTTTTGGATTCTTAATGTGATTTTTTTGTTGTCCTAAACAATAATCAATTACATCTATAAGTGAAGATTTTCCTGTATTGGGGTCACTATGAATTAAGTTAGTTGTGTTCTCTTTAAATTTGATTGAATGTCTTTCACCTTTTTTTTGAAAAAAAGATCACTTCTAAGATTTGCATTATGGTCTAACTCCTAACATCAAATAAATTGTAGAAATGGAATTTGATTGACTAAACCATCTTCCTACTTGAATAGCTTTATCTTGATATCTTGGCATGTATGTATTGTATTTCTGAGAGTTTAATGAAAAATCAAAATCGATCGTTTTAATTCTCCCTTCTTTAATTTCTACAGCATTAAAATAAGACAATAATGCTAATGCGTCTAATGTAACTTTTTTTAACATCTTTACTCTTTCTTCAAAATTTATTGTATTGAGGAAGTTTCTATCTAACCATCCAAAAAACTGGCCTTCTATGGCATTGCGAATTTTACTTGCTGTATCTGGATGTAATACTAATGGAAGAACAAAAAATACTAATGTAATTGGTAGTCCTTCAGGCTTATGATTTTCATATTGTTTAATGGAATTGCGTAGTATTTCACCACAAAATGCTGGATTTAATAATATTCTCCATTCTTTAGTGTTATTAGTTTTCATTTTTACATCCTACCAATTTTTTGTAATTTGGATGCCACCCCACCCTGCAATCATCCGATAGTAAATGATAACTTCCTTTTAACAACCATGTTTTTGCTATGTCTCTTTCTAGTTTTAAATTTGGATAAAATGGATTTTTATCCATCCATTCAAACAAACCTAATCCAAGTTTTTTTAACTCGTTGTTGTTTGTAATTTTTTCCTGTTCAATTTTTCGATTTATAGATTTAAATTCACTTTTCCATTTTTCCACTAACTCTTCATCATAATCATCTAATTTTTCTGAAATTTGTTTTAGATTTCTTACCCAACTACTTCTATGTTCATACGCCCGATAGTAATCAAACATCGCTTCAACAATACTTGATTTTTCTAAATCGATTTGCTCTAATTGTTCTACAAATGGAAAATCACTGTATGCTGCAGTTAGCTTCTCTGGTTTTTTTAATTTTTCTAAATATATTGGCAATGCTTTTGCAGATTGTCTATCTCTGTAATGTTGAATTGTTTCGACCAATTCATTATGTGTTAAAGGTTCATTGATATTTTCTGAAAGTCTTTTGATAATTTCTCTATACCACCAGCCATAAATTGAATTTAGAAATTCATCTAGATATTCTTCATATGACCATTCACTTAGGTGGGAATTAATTTTTTCTTGAATTTCTTTTATGTTTGCTTGACTGACTAAAATTTGAAATTTCTCAATTAATGATATTCTTGACGGTATTTTCATCTTGAGAAATTTTCTTATGTGTTTTTCTGTTTTTTTATTTTTATTTTTATTCTCTTCTGCAAATTCTATTAACTCAGTTAACAATTCTCTATTGTTTCTTGTTTCTGATCTTTCTGTCAATTTCAATATTAGTGGATCATCTGTATCTCTAGTAGTGATAATCAAAAAATGATATTCTTCCTCTGATATTATTCCTGATTCAATTAAACTAATCCAATTTCCAATACTTTTCCAAAATGCTTCATCTTTTGCAGTTATTTTTGATGAATCATTTAATGAAAATTTATTTTGAATGAGTATCTTCTCATCACCAGACTCAAATTCAACATCGTCGAATCTTTCAATGTATATTCTGGAATTAGTTCCTGTTGGCGTAATCAGTAATAATGCTTGAAGTGATTGATACTCATAGCCCAAAAAGGGTGCTCTTGCACTAGTACTCAATAAATTAATTAATTTTGAGATTCTAATAAAGTGGATCCTTACAATTAAAATATTATATTAAGAGTTCATGAAATTCATTTAATCATTTAATTTTGACAGGGTTTTATCATAAATTTTGATGCTCTTGTCGTTTTGTAAATTCTTTTTCATATAAAATAAAGTACTTTTATTTATTCCTAGTTTCTTTCTTTGTTCTGGCGTCATTTTTAGTATTTTTTCTTTCAAAGAAAGATAGTCATTTCTTTTAAAAGATAGATTTGGTATGTCAAATATTATATTTTTATTTTTTTCAGAAATAAATAATGATAATTTAGATATGTTATCTGATAATATGATGTCATAATAGTAGTTTTTACCCTTGTATGGTGCTTTAATTTTGAAATTATCTTTAATTTTATTAATTAAAAGAGATGCAATACTATCTTTTAATCGAATATGATAGTTTTCAGTAATTATAAAATCTGTTTTTTTTATTTTTGGAGTAGATTCTAGTAATTGTATGACAGATAAATCAACAATCCAACGAAATAACTCCATAATATCATAAACTAGTGGAGTTTTTGATGGTGATACTTCATGCAAAAAGCCAATTTCAGGATCTAATCCTTGTGAATTTAGTATTTTTCTTATTTCTGATTCTAAAATAGAATATCCGTAATTCAATAACGCATTAATTTCATCTGGAGCATTGTAGTTTTTGGCATTTTCCTTTATTTTTCTGCCAGAATAGCCAAATTCGGGTGCAATTTGCCTAAAAATCGTCCCTAAAGATGCAAAATATGCTTGAGCAACTCTTCCTTCGTATGCAAGTAGATTTGTAATGTTATTTTCAGATTTATTTTTTATAAAATCATATTTTTCTTTATCAAATATTATTTTTATATTTTTTATATCTATTAAATAGAAATTAGATAGTTCTTCTAGTAAATTTAATGACGAATCTATTTTAGAAAATACTAGTTTTTCAGATATATCGTATCTTTTATTATTTGATAGATATGTTTGATATTGTTTTATTTTTAATTTCCCTGATATTGGTTCTTCTGGAAGTGTAATTCCTAGTATATTTCCATTCCAATTCAGTATTGTTAATGAAATATTATGTTTCATTAGCCATTTCATTCCATCAAATGTGATAAATCCAGAATGATTATCCAGTATTATATTGTCATAGTCTATTTTATGTGGATAAAATTCGTATTTTTTATTATTTAATTTATTATTTATTATTAATTTTCTTTTTTCTACATTAATTGATGTACCAAATCCTGAAATTAACAATGGGTTCATATTTTTTCTAGCTCCGATAACTCTTCTGAGGCTTTTTGAAATTTGTTTTTTGGATATTTTTGTTTTTTTATTATATTTTGATATATTTCTAGCGAGTTTTCATTAATAGATTTTATTAATTCATCATATTCTATAATTAGTCCTAATACTATTTTTTTATTTTTTATATTTTTAGAATCTATATCTTTTATTTTTGATATATCTTTAGTATTTTGATATATTGTATTATGTATATTTTTTATTATTTCGATTAGTAACGGTTGTATTTTATTTTCTAGATCTTTGTTTATTACAATATCATCTTGTATTCCCCATGTTAATCCCTGAGTTTCCATCATTGTTTTTCTTCTAAAATAATCTCTATGATATTCTCCATCCTCTTTTTGAATTTGATCCATTATTATTCCCAATGTCATTGTTTCAGAAAATGATGTTAGTCCTTTCTTTGTAATCTCATATACTGGAGTTTTTCCAATATGATAATACTTGATTATTTTGTTTTCTTCTAATTCCTTTAGAATCTTGTAAAGGCCCATCTGTGATAGTTTTGTTAAATCTTTTAATTCCTTGAATCGTAATGGCTTGCCACTTTTAAGAAATGAAAGAACATTCATGCGGTTTGCCTCTCTTACTTTGCCCTGATATTCAGATGGTTTAGGCACAAATGTAATATGATTTCCTTATATTTATCTACTATGTAGAAATCATATACATAGTATATACTTAAATATTAGTTTACTATCTTCGTATTATGGATTGAAACAAACACATAATCTCAGAAAAGTTATCCCACAAGGATACTCTCGCCTTCTAGCATTACCTCTGTTTTGGTTAAGATCAACCGGGATTGAAGCAGGCGATTATGTTTCGTTATCATTAGGAAAAGATAACGAACTCATTATTAAATCAGAGAAGGTGAAAAAATGAATCTTGATTCATTAACACCAAAACAACTAGCACGATACAATGATTCCCTTGAAGTTCTTAGATTGATGAGGGAAGGTGCAAGTTTCTACAAGGCAACTAAGATGACCGGAACTTCTCCAATAACCACAAAAAAGATTCTTGGAAAAACACTACGAAATTCACATGGGCGACTAGTTGCAAGAAAAAATGACTCACTTTTTAGAAAAGTACGTATCTATGAAAATGGAAAAGAAGTATTCATCTCTATCAAAGGAACAAAAAATGTAAAACTTGTTGCACAATACCATAGTGCAGTAGGACGAAGACTGGATAAAAATGAACAACTGGCTTTGATGAAATTTTCTGAAATAAAACTACGAGACTCAAATGGTAAAATCCATTTCTTTGAAACCGACATTAAAAAAATTCAAGAAATACTTCAAAAACAAGAAGAACCAGAGTTTTTCAGTATCTACAAACAAGGAGTGTCTTTTTAATGGATTATTTTACAGAACTAAATAATCTCAAAGAAGTCAAAAGATTTCTTGATTGGTTCTTAGAATCTCAGGGGTTTTGTGTCATATGTGGACATGATGACCCACTTGACATGGAAAAAGATCACATAGGGGCTCGAGCAAATTCCCCTTTGCTAATCTCCTTGTGTAGAAACTGTCATGGAAGAAAATCTACCATACAGAGAAAATCTTGGCCACAAGGTTGGTATGACAAAGAAAAGCCAAATCAAGTAAAATCTGCATTTGTTGTACTTGGACTATCTTGTCTTTTGAGGCTAAAATATGAACAACTGATGTTGGAGGCTTTATCATGAGCACAATTGCAGTTCGAGCCTATACTGAACAATCAAATCCTAAAAATAACGTGCCTAGGACCTACCCAATTCATGATTTTGATAGGGTTTTGGTATTTGATACTGAAACAACAAGTAATACTTATCAAAATCTAAAATTTGGATACTTTGAGGTATATCAAAACAATATCCGAGAAATTGGAGCCTTATTCTATGATGTAAATACTATCTCTGCTTTTGAAATGCAAATACTGACTGATTATTCAAAACAACATGAGGTCAAGTTAATTTCTATAGAAGAGTTTCGTAAAATATTTCTCACAGAAGTGTATGAACTTCAAACTCTATGTATTGGATTTAACCTTCCATTTGATTTGAAGAGAATTGTATTAGGAATATCCCCTGGAAGAAAGAATCGCAGAAATGGATTTTCTTTAGAACTATCAAAAGATCTGAAATATCCACGACTACACATAACACATGTGTCAAATGCTTTGTCATTTATTGGATGGGGAAGTACAAAAAATAAATCTAAGAATTTTCGAGGAAATTTTGTTGATCTTCGAACGCTAACTAATGCACTAACTGACAAAAAATTTACTTTAGAATCTGCTTGTAAGGCTTTTAGTACAAAATATCAAAAACTAAAAATTTCTAGTCATGGAAAAATTACATCAAAATATATTGAATATTGTATTGGTGATGTAAAGGCAACTTATTCTTTATACCTTAATGCTAAAAAAGAATTTGAAGAATATAATCTAAACATCCCAATAACTAAAGCATATACTCCTGCTACAATTGGAAAACAACTTCTAAAAAAGATGAACATAAAATCATTCTCAGAAACAAACAAAGACTTTGCAAATGAAATGAAAGGTAAAATCATGACTTGTTATCTTGGAGGAAGAACTGAATGTAAAGTAAGAAAAACTCCGATACAAGTTGATGCACTTGATTTTCTTTCGATGTATCCTACTGTATGTACACTACAACACTTGTGGTCCTTTGTTATTGCAAAGAATATCCGTTATGTAGATGCTACAATCGAAGTTCAGGAATTTCTAGATTCAGTATCACTTGAGGATCTTCAAAACCCCAAAACTTGGCCTAAACTCATTGGAATTGCTACGATTCAGCCTCAAAACGACATACTTCCAATCCGCTCCAAATTTGGTAAAAAATATGCCTGGAATATTGGAATGCCAATCGTATCTTGTAAGAAGTCACTAAACTATAGTATCTCTGATCTAGTTGCATCAAAACTACTTTCAGGAAAGACTCCAAAAATTCTCGAAGCCTACAAATTCATTGCAGAAGGAGTACAATCAGGTCTTAAAGAAATTGAAATCTTTGGAATCAAGATAAATCCATACAAGCAAGATTTCTTTAAAGAACTAATTCAATACCGTCAGCAACTAAAAGATAAACGAGACTCTTTTCCAAAATCCGATACAAATTATTCATATTATGATAGATTGCAGCAAATAATCAAAATTATTGCAAATGCAACATCTTATGGAATCTTTGTAGAAATTAACACCTCTGATGTAATAGAACCAGTACCAATTGATGTTTATGGATTAGAACAATTTACAATAAAAAAGACTAAAGTTGAAGAATCTGGATTTATGTTAAATCCTATAATTGGAGTGTCTATAACCTCTGCATCGAGATTGCTTTTAGCAACAACAGAAGCCTTACTTGCTAACCATGATACAACTCATGCATATTGTGATACCGATTCTATGTTTGTTCCACCAAAACACACTAAAGAAATTCAGAAATTTTTCTCAAAACTAAATCCATACAATTTTGAGCAAGAGATATTCAAACTAGAACATCATAATATCTGGTTTTATGGTATATCTGCAAAAAGATACTGTCTTTACTCATTTGATAAAAATGGTGATATTGTAATTGAAGATGATGATTACTCTGCCCATGGATTAGGACATTTACTTGATCCATTCAAAAACAAATCAGATGAAAAATCATTATGGCATAAGGAAGTTTGGTATGATATTTTGAAATTACATTATGGGATGATTTCACGTGGAGATTTGGTTTTAAAATATGAAAACAAGTATGCGATTCAGCAACTTTCTATTTCAACTCCTTCTGTATTTTCTCGATTCAAGAAAATTAACAAAGGAAAAAAATTCTATTCTCAAATAAAGCCTGGAAACTTTGTTCTAATTGGATTTCCAAGAAAAACCAGCATAATTACTGGTGAGCCTATCAAGCCTTTTGCAGCATATCAAAACCCTGCAAAACTAGCAGTCTCTGAGGAGTTTATGGATTATAATGATTCAACTCAAAAATACAAAGGCACTCAATATTGGGAGACAATTTGGGATACCATCGAAAAATATCTTGTTCACGAGGAATCAAAATTTGAAGGCGATATTGGCATATTACAAAGAAAACACATTGAGGTTTCTAATGTTGTTCATATTGGAAAGGAAAGTAATGAACTTGAAGAGACTGAGTTAGACACTACTAGTTATGAAATTTATGAAAATAAAGATGAGATTGAACAAAAATTCAGAGAACTAATACCAGAGATTTTAAAACTTGAACCTAAAGAGGTCAAATCTTTTGGGATTTCTAGACAGACTTTATGGAATGTGAAAAATTATCTTCAAGAAGGATGTTTAAATAAAATCTCTTTAATGGTTAAAATGAAAATTTTAAATTGTTTTGTCTAGTAGTTGATTCTTTTTTAGGTATTCTTCTATTGTTGTAATGATTGTTTCTGATTTGAAAACTATTCCAAGTCCTAGCATTTGTTTATGACTTGATTTTAGAATTTCTTGTGCTGGAATTGTGATTCTTTTAACTTCATTTTCTTCTTCATAAAGATAAGCCTCTGAAACTATTCCCAAGAATAACGTTCTTGAATCTGAAGGCTTTCCATCTTTTTTTGTCCAATGAATGTTATTGTCATGTAAAAATACAGGGCTTCCACTTGAGCCTGGGAATATCGATGCATCAATTAAAAACTGTTTTTTCCCATTATAATCTAAATAAACTGGTGTAGCGGTGATTCCTTTTCTAATTATCGGTGTATAGTTTTTTTCATCATATACTCCTTTTGGGTATCCGATAAACAAAACGTCTTCTACTGCATCACAATCTTCTAGATCGTCTGTTTTTGGAATTATTCTGCCACTGACCATCTTATAGAAAATATGTTTATTTTCTTTTTCTACATGTTTTATAATTCGACCTAAAGAAAAAACTGCAATGTCTACATCTTTATTTGAATTAACATGCCACTGATTTTCAAAATCAGTAATTGGTATATTACATCCTTCACCTAAATCTGGGTTTCCATCTTTCTCATTAATGAAATGCAGTGTCCCTATTTTCATATCTTTTATCACATGTTTATTTGTCACCACAAATGGAATTGATTTTTTTTCATCTACTGGATAACCAAAAATAAAACCTGTAGCACTAAATTTTTCACCTGCCTGGTTTTCAGTCATAATCCTTACTGTACTGAACATCCATTCTTCAATACTTGAAATTGGTTTCAATTGCATTTTCTTTAGAATACTAGAATTTAATCTCATTATCATGAATTACCTTCAGTTCAATTTTACATCTAAAATTGCAATTTTAGTTATAATCTTCATTATGAGTCAAATGGGGAGGCCTTATCTATACCCCAAAAATTAAATGCTCCCGTCGGGATTTGAACCCGAGATCACTGCCTTGAGAGGGCAGTATGCTTAGCCGGACTACACCACAGGAGCTTGTTCCAAAACAATCTCCATCTCAATTTAAAGGAAATGTTTTGACA